>JAEEGL012825543.1_pt1 | contig 27132 bp, 18 predicted proteins | sample 9134231 | NCBI WGS metagenome assembly JAEEGL01 (sample SAMN16246548, study PRJNA631951) | gut metagenome | biome: gut microbiome; feature: rumen; material: fiber-attached | host: Bos | place: Iran: Karaj | collected 2018-10 | reverse complement strand
CTCTTCCGCGACACGCTGGCAGGAGTGAGTGGAGCCACCATCGAGCTTTACGAGACCGACGGCTCGGTAGGTGCTGCCAAGGGCGCAGGCATAGGCGCAGGCATCTACAAGGACCACAACGAGGCCTTCGAGACCCTGGAGCGCCTCCAGGTCATCGAGCCCGATGCTGCTCGCCGGGCAGAATATCAGGCTGCCTATGCCCGATGGAAGGCTACGCTGGAGACATTATAATATATATAAAACGAGAAACAACAACTATCAATTCTAAATCGTAAATTTGTAAATCAACAAAATGGCAAAAGAGTATTTCGCCTTTACAGGCAAGATTCCCTTCGAGGGAAAGGACAGTAAGAACGTGATGGCTTTCCACTACTACGAGCCAGAGAAAGTCGTGATGGGAAAGAAGATGAAGGACTGGCTGAAGTTCGCTATGGCTTGGTGGCACACGCTGGGTGGAGCCAGCGCCGACCAGTTTGGCGGTCAGACACGCAGCTACGAGTGGGACAAGGCAGAGTGCCCCGTTCAGCGCGCCAAGGATAAGATGGACGCCGGCTTCGAGATTATGGACAAGCTGGGCATCGAGTATTTCTGCTTCCACGATGTCGATCTCATCGAAGAGGGAGCCACCGTCGAGGAGTATGAGGAGCGCATGAAGGCCATCACCGACTATGCTCAGGAGAAGATGCAGCAGTACCCCAACATCAAGCTGCTCTGGGGCACAGCCAATGTGTTCGGCAATAAGCGCTATGCCAACGGCGCCAGCACCAACCCCGACTTTGACGTCGTGGCCCGTGCCATCGTGCAGATTAAGAACGCCATCGACGCCACCATCAAGCTGGGCGGCACCAACTATGTGTTCTGGGGAGTACGCGAGGGCTACATGAGCCTGCTGAACACCGACCAGAAGCGCGAGAAGGAGCACATGGCCACCATGCTCACTATGGCCCGCGACTATGCCCGTGCAAAGGGATTCAAGGGCACATTCCTCATCGAGCCGAAGCCGATGGAACCCTCCAAGCACCAGTACGACGTCGACACAGAGACCGTCATCGGATTCCTGAAGGCACACAACCTCGACAAGGACTTCAAGGTGAACATCGAGGTGAACCATGCCACGCTGGCCGGACACACCTTCGAGCATGAGCTGGCTTGCGCCGTCGACGCCGGCATGCTGGGAAGCATCGACGCTAACCGAGGCGACGCACAGAACGGATGGGACACCGACCAGTTCCCCATCGACAACTTCGAGCTGACGCAGGCCATGATGGAAATCATACGCAACGGCGGACTCGGAAACGGCGGCACCAACTTCGACGCCAAGATACGTCGTAACTCTACCGACCTTGAAGACCTCTTTATCGCACACATCAGCGGCATGGACGCTATGGCCCGAGCACTGCTCAACGCTGCCGACATCCTCGAGAACAGCGAGCTGCCCGCCATGAAGAAGGAGCGCTACGCCAGCTTCGATGCAGGCATCGGCAAGGACTTCGAAGACGGCAAGCTCACCCTCGAGCAGGTCTACGAGTATGGAAAGAAGGTCGAAGAGCCTAAGCAGACCAGCGGCAAGCAGGAGAAGTACGAGACCATCGTCGCCCTCTACGCCAAGTAAGCATAAGGCATAGACCGCTCGATTCATCTTTTTGACAAATTAGCACCGGTTAGGGATAAACGGGTTTTGCTCCTGAAGAGCGCAACCGAAACAACCTCCCTGATGAGTGCTAATTTGTTTTTCTTTTCAGATAGTGATAAACGAAAGTATGCCAGTTATGACAGATGACAGATGACAGTTTCAAAACAGAGGGGTAGGTAAGTAGATAGGTAGGTAGAGAAATAAAGTATTGTATACTTTATAATAATTATTATTATATATAATTTATTATTTATATATATATATTATATTATTTTAACTTTATAAATAACTTTATAATTGTCTAGAGCAATAGTGGAGCAATAGGGTAGGGAGTAGGTGTACGAAAATGAAACTGTCATCTGTCATAACTGTCATAACCCAGAATGCTTACTTCAAAAGTCGTTAGTATTCATCTATTTAGCAATTTCGTTTTTATAAAAGGCGTTCCTTTTTCCCCAAAAACAGGCACTACGGCCAGCCGAACTTAAGCATTTTTAACCGTTTTGCCGCAAAAAACTGCCAACTCTAAACGCTAAACTCCTAACTTTTACTTAACTTTGCAGGCTGAAAGCATGGGAGTATTAGAACGAAACACAGGACTGGTGCTTGAAGGCGGCGGCATGCGCGGCGTCTTCACCAGCGGCGTGCTCGACGCGTTCATGAGGTACGAACTCTACTTCCCATACGTCGTAGCCGTCTCCGCAGGAGCCTGCAACGGCATGAGCTATATGAGCCGACAGCCACGACGTGCACGCTATTCGAACATCGACATGCTGCGAAAGTACGGTTATCTCTCTCTGAAGAACCTCCTGATGAAAGGCAGCATCTTCGACCCGAACCTGCTCTACGAGCGATTCCCCAACGAGCTCCTGCCTTTCGACTACGAGGCGTACGGTCAGAACCAGGCCGTGTTCGAAATGGTCTGTACAAACTGCCAGACAGGGCTGGCCGAATATCTCACGGAGAAGCACGACCGCCGACGCATGATGGCCATCGTGAAAGCCAGCAGCTCGCTGCCCTACGTGGCGCAGATTACCGAGGTGGACGGACGCCCGATGCTCGACGGAGGCATCGTGGACTCCATACCCGTGCAGCGGGCCATTGAGACAGGCCACCCGATGAACGTGGTGGTGATGACCCGCAACCGAGGCTACAGGCCTACGGAGAGCGACCATAAAGTCCCCCGCTTCCTCTACGGCGACTACCCCCGCCTGCGAGTGGCATTAAGCCGAAGGGTGGAGGCATACAAACGTCAGCTGGAGATGGTGGAGCGGATGGAAGACTGGGGCGAGGTGATGGTCATACGTCCCCAGCGCCCGATGGAAGTAGGCCGAGTATGCCGCGACCCCGAAAAGCTGGAGCGCCTCTACGAGGAAGGCTACGCCGAAGGAGAAAAGTTCTGCGAGCGCGTGCTAAGCCCTCCCAGCGCGTGTTAAGCCCTCCTAGCGCCTGTAAAAACCCTCCTAGCGCCTGTTAACCCTCCTAGTGCGTTAACCCCTCCCAGCCTCCCCAAGGATAAAAAATCCCCCTCCTTGAGAGAAGCCCCCCAAGGCAGGTGAAGCCCCCGCCGCCCCTCTCATCTCCCCTGGTCGGGTGTGCGGCGTATTCGCCGCAAAAAACAGCTCCGAATAAAAAAACTCAATACAGCAATGAAACGAACCCTCCATCATCTCAGCCTATTATTCATTCTCTTCTGTTATTCCTTCAGCCCCGCATGCGCCCAAGGCACCGACCTGCTCTCGGCCAAAAAGAACGTCATCCCCGGCGGCTACAACTTCTGGGTCTACACCCCCGAGGACTACTACTACACCCAGGAGCTCACCCCGCTGATTCTCTTCCTGCACGGAGCCAGCCTGTGCGGGCGCGACATGAACCGCGCCCTCCGCTACGGCACGGTGGCCGCCATCAAGATGGGGCTTGACATCCCCGCGTTGGTCATCACCCCGCAGAATCCCGGAGGCTCGTGGAACCCCAAGAAGCTGAACGACATCCTGGAGTGGCTCGACAACAACGACTACGCCTACGACCACAACCGCATCTACGTGCTGGGCATGAGCCTGGGAGGCTACGGCACCCTCGACTTCGTGGGCACCTATCCAGAGAAGGTGGCGGCGGCGATGGCCCTCTGCGGCGGCTGTACGCTGAAAGACCAGAGCCGCATGGGCGAGGCTCCGCTATGGATTATTCACGGAACGGCCGACCGCTCCGTCTCCGTACGTGAGTCGCAGAACGTCGTCAACCGCATGAAGCAGGCTGGCATTACAAGCCGACTGCGCTTCGACTGGCTCCCAGGAGCGTCGCACGGAGCCCTAGCACGCTATTTCTATGCCGCCAAAACCTACGAATGGCTCTTCTCACACTCCCTGCTCGACCCTGACCGCCCCGTCCGCCGCGACATCGACATCACCAAGGCAGAACTCAACCAGGCCTACCGCGACATGGAGAAAAGGCTGGAGCAGCTGGAAACGGAATAGGGATAAAAAGAAAAGGCAATGATATAGCAGTTGCCCCTGAATTAACTGACCATGATTCGCTCGGTTTTCTTGTCTTACAAGCGACCAAAGGTCGCTTGGCTCATGCAAAAACTTCTCCGCAAGACGCTCTCCTCCCTTCGAGGGCTGACGGCCTGGAGCCGGAGTAGACCGAACAAACGAAAAACAACGGAGTGGAATAGAAACAAATTAGCACTAATTTAGGAAAATACCAGTTATTTCTTTGGCATTTCGCCCGCTTATTCGTACCTTTGCACCCTCAAACGAACAAACGAAAGAAATGGGAAGAGTAATTTTGACCGGAGACCGCCCAACGGGCAAGCTCCATCTGGGCCACTATGTGGGCTCGCTACGCCGCCGCGTGGAACTGCAGAACGCAGGACAGTATGACCGTATGTTTGTCTTCATGGCCGATGTGCAGGCCCTGACCGACAATGCCGACAACCCCGAGAAGCTGCGTCAGAGCATTGTCAACGTGGCCCTCGACTGGCTCTCGGCTGGTCTGGACCCGCAGAAGTGCACGCTCTTCATACAGAGCTACATCCCCGAGCTGGCCGAGCTGACCACCTATCTGATGAACCTCATCTCCGTGAGTCGTGTGCAGCGCAACCCTACGGTGAAGACCGAAATCAAGATGCGCGGCTTTGAGGGCGAGAGCATCCCCCTGGGCTTCTTCTGCTACCCCGTGAGCCAGGCTGCCGACATCACGCTGTTCAAGGCTACGACCGTGCCCGCCGGCGAAGACCAGGAGCCGATGCTAGAAGTGACACGCGAGCTGGTGAACCGCTTCAACAACAACTATGCCCCCGTGCTGGTGGAGCCGCAGATCATGCTGCCCGAGAACCTGACGGCACGCCGCCTGCCCGGTACTGACGGGAAGGAGAAGATGTCGAAGAGTCTGGGCAACTGCATCTACCTGAGCGACTCTGCCGACGAGGTGTGGCAGAAGGTGCGCTCGATGTACACCGACCCCCTGCACCTGAACGTCAGCGATCCGGGACACGTGGAGGGCAACGCCGTGTTCACCTATCTCGATGCTTTCAGCACCGATGCCGACTTTGCCAACTTCTGGCCGGAATACCAGAACCTGGACGAGCTGAAGGAGCATTATACGCGTGGCGGACTGGGCGACATGAAGTGCAAGAAGTTCCTCAACCAGGTGCTCAACCAGTTCCTCGAGCCTATGCGCCAGCGCCGTCATGAGCTGGAGAAGGACATTCCCGAAATCTACAATATCCTCAGGAAAGGAACGGAGCAGGCACGCGAGGTGGCTGCGCAGACAATGGCCGAGGTGCGCCACGCCATGCGCATCGACTATTTCGACGATGCGGAGCTGATACGCCAGCAGGCCGAGGCTTTTGCAAGATGAAAGGCGCAAGATGAAAGGAGAAAAGTGAAAGATATGATTAGTTTTGCTAGCGGAAAAACTACCGGAAGGTCTAATCATATCTTTCACCTTTCACTTTCCACCACTCACCTCTCACCGTCAGAACGGCGTAGGGTTGTCTATAGGCGGCGGTAGGGTAGCATCACTCCCGAAGGAGTTGAAGCCTCCGTCGTCGAAATTGTCTTCGCTATAGGGGGGCAGCTCGCTTCCGTTGATTTTTGAGCCAATGATTTCGCCGCCCATTGGTGGAGCAGCATTGCCCAAGCTTGATTCTTCCGGATTCTCAAAACGGGTATATTCGCCTCGGAACCTCAGGAGCACATCGCCTGTGGCTCCCTTGCGGTGCTTGGCAATGATGATTTGCGCCATTCCGTGCAGGTCGCGCCCTTTGTCGTCGGCATAGATGCGATAGTACTCAGGGCGATGGACGAAGAGCACCATATCGGCATCTTGTTCTATGGCTCCCGACTCGCGTAAGTCGCTCAGCTGCGGGCGCTTGCCTTCCAGTCCTTCACGCGATTCTACACCACGGTTCAACTGACTCAATGCCAGGATGGGAACATTGAGTTCCTTGGCCAGACCTTTCAGCGAGCGGCTGATGGTCGACACCTCTTCCTGTCGGCTGGAGAAGCGCATGCCGTTGGCATTCATCAGCTGCAAATAGTCAATCATGATGATTTCCACGTTATGCTCGCGCACCAGACGGCGTGCCTTGGTGCGAAGCTCGAAGATGGAAAGGCCGGGCGTATCGTCGATATAGAGCGGGGCACCCATCAGGTTGTTGATGTGCTTGTCCAGCCGTTCCCACTCGTCGGGCTGCAGCTGACCGTTCTGAATGTGCGAACCCATGATTTCGCAGGTGTTGGAGATGAGGCGGTTCACCAGCTGCACGTTCGACATTTCCAGCGAGAAGAAGGCAGTAGGCTTCTTGTAGTTGGCAGCGATGTTCTTGGCCAGCGAGAGGGCGAAGGAGGTCTTGCCCATTGCGGGACGCCCGGCAATGATGACCAGGTCGCTGGCCTGCCAGCCGCTGGTCATCTCGTCTAGCTTGTCGTAGCCCGTAGGGACGCCGGTGATGCCGCTCGTGTTTTCCGATGCCTTCTTAATGACGTCGAACGCGTGTTTGATGACAGGGTCTATCTGCGTGTAGTCGTTCTTCATGTTCTTCCGCGAGAGCTCGAAGAGCGACCCTTCGGCATGCTGCATGAGGTCGTCCACGTCGATGGTCTCGTCGTAGGTCTTAGTCAGCAGGTCGCTGGAGAACTGTATGAGTTGGCGGGCCAGGAACTTCTGTGCCACGATGCGGGCATGATAGTCGATGTGGGCGCTACTGGCCACGCGGCTGGAAATCTCGGCTAAGTAGGCAGGGCCACCCGCCTCCTCCAGCTTGCCGTTGTGTGCCAGCTGCTCTACTACGGTGAGCACGTCGACCGGCTTCTCGTTCATGGAGAGGTCGCGAATGGCGGAATAGACCAGCTGGTTGCGCGGCTCGTAGAAACTCTCGGGCGAGAGCATCTCGCACACTACGGCGTAAGCGTCCTTGTCTATCAGAAGGGCTCCCAACACGGCACGTTCCACTTCCAAAGCCTGCGGCTGCAGGTGGGTGTAGTTGTTGTCGACGGGCTGCTGACGGCTGGTTCTGTGGTTAGTATTATTGTCGGCCATAATGATTTTGTGTTTTTGGGAGTGCAAAGGTACGAATAAATTTGGAGAACTCCAAAATTTTAAGTATCTTTGCACCATGATTCTATTTCCACAAGCAAAAATAAACCTAGGGTTGAATGTGGTGGAGCGTCGGCCTGACGGCTACCACAATCTGGAGACAGTATTCTTTCCCGTTCCGCTATGCGATGCGCTCGAGCTGAATGCGATGGCCGACGGCTTCCCTTCCGAATCGGACTGCGACCTGAAGGTGACAGGCATCAGCGTGGAGGGCGACGAGCAGCAGAACCTGGTGGTCAAAGCCTACCGCCTGCTAAAGCAAGAGTTTCCCAGCCTGCCCCGTGTGCATGCCCACCTGCATAAGGCCATACCCACGCAAGCCGGCATGGGCGGCGGCAGCAGCGACGGCACGGCCATGCTCTGCGCTCTGAACCGATGGCAGCACCTGGGACTGTCGGACGAACAGCTCATTGAGCGGGCAGCCCGGCTGGGGGCCGACTGTCCTTTCTTTGTACTCAGCCGTCCGGCATACGCCGAAGGAATAGGTGAGCGGCTACAGCCCGTAGCCCTCGACCTGAAAGGGTGGTTTCTCGCCATCGTGCGCCCCGACATCCCTGTGTCCACGAAGGAGGCTTTCGCACTGGTGAAGCCCCGTCGGCCGGAGCTGAACTGTCGCGAGGTGGTGGCCAGGCCGGTGGAGGAGTGGCGAGGACTGCTGGTGAACGATTTCGAGCAGAGCGTCTTTTCGCAGCATCCCGAGATAGGACATGTCAGGGACAGCCTCTACGACCTCGGGGCCGTCTACAGCGCCATGAGCGGCAGCGGAAGTGCCGTCTTCGGCCTGTTCCGCCAGCAGGTGCTATTGGAGCAGCATTTTCCCGGAATGTTCACTTGCGTGATTCTACTGACATAATTAAGGTATTATATACATTATTTATATTACTATGAGAAAGATTTTGTTATTGGCTTTCGTATGCCTGACAGGTTCGGCGATGGCGTGGGCTGCCGAGAAACATACAGCCTCGATTGGACGGGTGACGGTGTTCACCAACGGTGCGCAGGTGGAGCGCTCGAAGAGTGTCAACCTGGTGCAGGGTGAACAGGTGGTGACATTTACGGGCATGTCGCCCTATATGGATACGCAAAGCATGCAGGTGAAAGCGCTGGGCCGCCTGACGGTACTGGGCGTGAGCCACCGCACGGCCTATCCTGACTCAGCCGAGCATGTGCGTCGCCTGAAGCAGGCCAACGAGCAGATGAAGGCTGTAGAGCATCGCATTCAACAGGCCAAGGACGAGCAGGAGATGCTGGCCGCACAGCTGGAGCTGGTGAAGACCAACTGCTCGGTGGCTGGGCGTACGGTAGCCACCCCGTTGGCCAATATCAAGGAGCTAAACAACTATTATGCCCAAGAGGTGCTGGCAGTCAAGAAACGTAGTCAGGAACTGGACGATCAGTTGATTCAGCTGAAAGAAGAGCTGCAGCAGAAGAAGCATTCTCGCGACTCTATTGCGAACAGGAGCCTGAAAACCGTCACGGAAATCGACGTGAAAGTAGATGCCCGACAGGCTGGGCGTGCAGACTTCAACATTACTTACTATGTGAGAACTGCCGGATGGTATCCCTCTTACGACGTGCGCTCCAGCAACACTAACGAGCCTTTGCAGCTGTCGTATAAGGCCAACATCTTCCAGAACACGAAAGAAGACTGGAAGAATGTGCCCGTCACCCTGTCGTCGGCCAATCCCAACCGCTCGAACGTCGCTCCAGAATTAGGCACCTATTGGCTCGACTTCGAGCGTGAGTTTGAAATCACTTCCTACAGGGTAAGGGAGCGTGCCGTGAATGCGATGAAGATGAAGTCTGTAGATGAAGCGCTTCAAGGGAGGGTTGCAGGGCTGGACATCGCAGCCGTCGAGGAGAGACCGGAAATGGAAGAGCTGATGGAAAGCGACGTGGTGGAGACCGCCCGCCAGCAGGCACAGTTCGGCTATGAGTTCGAGATCAAGGCTCCGCTCACCATTCCTAATGGCGGGAAAAGCAGCGCCACCACGATTGAGCTGTCACGCCATGAACTGTCAGCTCAATATGAATACCGAGGATTCCCGAAGATGGACAAGGAGGCTTTCCTCATGGCCGATGCCACCGACTGGCAGCGCCTGAACCTGCTGGAAGGCGAGGCCAACGTCTATTTCGACAACTCCTTCGTGGGCAAGAGCATGCTCGACCCTACTGTGAACAGCGACACCCTCCACTTCTCGCTGGGACGTGACTCAGGCATCCGCCTGAAGCGTACCAAAGTCAGCGAAAGCTCCACTCGGCGGTTCTTTGGCAGCAACCAGGAGCAGACGATGACTTGGCGCATCACCGTGAAGAATGCCCGTCAGGAGGCTGTCAGCATCACCGTCTTCGACCAGACGCCTGTCGCCCGCAACACCGATATCAACATCTCCGTCGAAGAACTCAGCGGCGGTAGCCGTGACGACAAGACGGGCATCGTGAAATGGCCGCTCCAGCTTCAGCCCGGCGAACAGCGAGAGCTTCTCCTGCAGTACAAGGTGAAATATCCCAAGAACCAACGCCTCCACGTAGAGTAGTCTTGAAGAATTATTATCATTAAAAAAGTTAAAAAAGCTGTTTGTTCGGATTTTTATTTGTAATTTTACACCCCGAAGATAAAACAAAGCGTAAGAATGAGACCGTTTAAGCTCAGACCCCTTGCTATAACAGCCATTATGTTAATGGGTTGGACTGAAATGCTTGCACAACAGCTTCAGGCCACCAGTTGGCACTATAGCACGGAAGACGGGCTGTGTTCCGACGCTATCAGCTACTTGGCACAGGATGACTACGGCTATATCTGGATAGCAACGTGGAATGGTCTGGCGCGCTTCGACGGCTACCATTTCCAGAATTACAAGACGGGTGCAGCCAGCCACATCCCCAACCTCCACAACCGCATTCTCAGCCTTAGCATCGACAGCCAGCAGAATGTATGGATGCGCATGTACGACAACCGCGTGTTTGTACTGAAACGCTCGATCGACCAGATTGTCAATCCCTTCGAGGGCATCTCGGGCAATGAGGAATACCGCACCAACTGTCCGGTCACCATTGCGTCGAACGGCGACGTGATGGTGAGCATCGAAGGCGTGGGCATCTACCGCCTGCGTCCCGACCATGAGAATTACAACACGCAGCTCATCACTACCAGCGGACTGACCATCACCTGCATGGCCGAAGGCTATCAGGGCGACATCTGGCTGGGCACCAATCAGGGCGTTCACCGCCTCGACCCCAGCAATATGACGGTGGAGCGCAAGGGCCAGTTCGTCGACAAGCATGTGACGTGCATCTTCTCGAACGGCTACAACGTCTTTGCAGGCACCAGTACGGGCGAAATCCTGACCTTCGCCTACGGCAGCGAGCCTGAGACCCTGCGTGCAGGCGGCGACAGCCCTATCAATGTGCTGTTTGTCGACAGCTACGGCACCATCTGGTTCTCTGACAAAAGGCAGGGCGCCTCCTGCCTCGACCCCACGACGCACAACGAGAAGTCCTTCGTTCAGCATGTCGCCGTGCCCGACTACGATGGTGCCGGCGGCTATTTCTTCGAGTCGAACGGTGTGCTCTGGGCAAGGCTGAATCACGGCGGCTATGGCTACTATAACCGCGAGGCCGACGAGATAGCATATTTCCACAACGACCCGTCGAACCCCTGGAACCTTATCAACACCGTCTACGCCTCGCTGGAGCTGGATGAGGGCGTCGTGTTCGAATCGACGGGCAGGCGCGGCTTGGAGAAGCTGGAAATCATGAAGAAGACGATTAGCCGCACCCTGCTTGTGCCTGGTGCCAGCTCAAACCTGGAGAACGAGACACGTGCCCTCTACTACGACGATGTGCGCCGCCTGCTGCTCGTCGGCAACAAGGCTAGCAGCGTGTTTTTCTACAACGATGACGGTGAGCTGGTGAATACCATTACCCACGATGACAATGGCCACACGCTGGGGCGCATATACGGCATATCGAAAGACGCGAGGGGCAACTACTGGCTGGCCTCGAAGGACTGCGGACTGTTTTTCGTCACCCCCAAAGCCGGCAGCTACTCGGTGGTGAACTACAGTCACAAGGACGACGACCCCACCACGCTCAGCAGCAACAGTGCCTACGCCACGGTGGAGGATAAGCAGGGCAACATCTGGGTGGCCACTTACGGAGGGGGCGTGAACGTGCTGACACGCGACAAGCAGGGACAGCGTGTGTTTCTCAACCCAAAGAACGGCATGGTGGGCTATCCCTATCGCTCCCACCTGAAAGTGCGCACCATAGCCAGCCATAAGGACGGCAGCATCTGGGCAGGCACCACCGACGGCATCCTCATCATGTCGTGCAAGAACGGGGTCGTGAACATACAGAAGCTGGAAGAGTCGGAGGAATTCCCCGACAGCATCCTCCAGTCGAACGATATTGTCTGCCTGAAGTCCGACAGAAAGGGCAACATGTGGGTAGGTACCAACGGCGGAGGCATAGCCCGCACGGAGGGTAAGGACGCTGCCGGACGCTGGCTGTTCGCTACCTACGGCGTGAAGGACGGCCTGCCCGGCGAGGAAATCAGGAGCATCACCTTCGACAAGAAAAACAATGCGTGGTTCACCACCGACAATATCATCTGCTCCTTCGACACCGAGAAACATATTCTCACCACCTTCTCCAGCCAGGACGGCGTCGACGACAAGATGTGCTCTGAGGGAGGAGCCATCATCACGTCCGATGACAATATATTAATAGGAACGGTGGAGGGATTCTATACCGTAGACAAGCGTAAGCTCATCAATGCCAACGCCTCGGCCCTACGCCTGCGCATCACCGACTTCTTCGTCAACGGCGAGCTGCAGAGTCCCCGGTTCAACGACCGCTTCGAGCTCTATGTGCCCGACCAGCGTAAAATCACCATGCGGTCGCACAGCGCAAACATCGCTTTCCGCTTTGCCGCGCTGAACTACCAGCTGCAGCATCGTGTGCACTATCAGTACATGTTGCAGGGCTACGACGCAGGGTGGCGCAATGCCGACAAGAGCCGTACTGCCTCCTACACGTCGCTCCCCACAGGGACGTACAACTTCAAAGTGAGGGCATTCCTGCAGGAATCGCCCGAGAGAGCCGACATGAAGGAAATCCTCATCATTGTGCCGCCTTACTGGTTTATGTCGAGAGGTGCCGTGTGGCTCTATATGCTGCTGGCGGCAACCTTCGGAATATGGTTCATGTTCTGGCGGCAGAAGAAAGTCAGAATGGCCTATCTGGGCGAGACACCAAAGGACGGAGGTCAGCGTCAAAGCGCATTCTCTGCCTTCCAAAGGAAAAAGCTGAATCAGCAATACACAGCCGTCGGCACCGACGAGTATGAAGTAATCTAGGGAATGAGAAAAAACGAAATGAGATAAATCAATCACATAGGGACCGTGTCAGACAGATCGGGATACTCATCAAATAATCGTTGAAAACCGGGACGTCTTCTCTTGCCAATGGCGGGCCGCTAACCAAGCTCCTAACCGATGCCGGCGGATTACAAAGGCGGAGATCCTCCCACAACCTGTCAAAAGGAGTTTTCATCACATCGCTGGCACGGTTCCCTTTTTTCGCTTCGCTAGTAGACAGTTAATAGAGAATAGTAAATCATCATCATGTTTTCTGGAATCATAGAAGAATTTGCCACCGTAGTGGCTATCCATCACGACAGGGAGAATATCGACTTCACCATGACCTGCTCGTTTGTGAAGGAACTGAAGATAGACCAGAGTGTGGCCCACAATGGCGTGTGCCTCACAGTGGTGCGCATGATGCCCCCTTCTGCCGACGCCGAGCACGGAAGCTATGTGGTGACAGCCATGAAAGAAACGCTCGAACGCTCGAACCTCCGTCTGCTGCGTGTGGGCGACAAGGTGAATGTGGAGCGCTCGATGCTGATGAACGGCCGGCTCGACGGCCACATCGTGCAGGGGCATGTCGACCAGACGGCCCTTTGCACGGCCCGTGAAGATGCGCAGGGAAGTACCTACTTCACTTTCGCCTACCCCGAGAACCGCGAAATGGCCCGACGCGGCTATTTCACCGTCGACAAAGGTTCAGTCACCGTGAACGGCGTGTCGCTCACCGTCTGTAATCCCACTTCCGACAGCTTCCAGGTGGCCATCATCCCCTACACTATGGAGCACACCAATTTTCAGGACATCCAGGTGGGCACCACCGTTAACATCGAGTTCGACATCCTCGGCAAATATATCGCACGACTCAGCGAACTGACGCAACCGTAAATGCTGCGCCGCCGCTGGCGAAAGTTTTTCAAAAAAGGATTAACTTTGCACTCGATAAGTGAAGTTTACGATGCAAGTAGTCTACGAGGACAACCATATCATCATCGTTGCGAAGCGCAGCGGAGAGATTGTGCAGGGCGACAAGACGGGCGACACACCGCTGTCGGACGTGGTGAAGCAATACCTGAAGGAGAAATATCAGAAGCCTGGCAACGTCTTCCTCGGCGTAGCCCACCGCCTCGACCGCCCCGTCAGCGGCCTCGTTGTCTTCGCCCGCACCTCGAAGGCCCTCGCCCGCCTCAACAAGATGTTTGCCGAAGGCCAGGTGCACAAGACCTACTGGGCCATTGTGAAAAACGAGAAGAGCAGAGTGGACGGCGTAGCACAAGTGTTGACCCACTGGCTCACTCGCAACGAGCAGCAGAACAAGTCGTATGCCTACGACCATGAGGTGCCGGGGGCGAAGAAGGCCCAGCTGCGCTGCCGTTCCATCGCTCATGGCGACCGCTACCAGCTGCTCGAGGTGGAGCTGCTCACGGGGCGTCACCACCAGATACGCTGCCAGCTGGCCGCCATCGGGCTGCCCATCAAGGGTGACCTGAAATATGGCGCTCCCCGCTCCAACCCCGACGGCAGCATCTCGCTCCTCTCCCGCAGGATGCAGTTCGTCCATCCCGTCAGCGGCATCACTATCGATGTCGAGGCCCCTCTGCCCGACGATTCTCTGTGGCAGAAACTGCTTGATTCACATTAACACTAAAAATATCCCTTACACTATGAAAAAAATGATGATGACCATCGCCTTTGCTCTTGTCACGCTCGTAGCCTTTTCACAGAAAGAGCTGCCCGTAGGCTTAAGGATGGAAGTGGCAGAGGCAGAAACAGACCACGCTGAATACAGCATCTTCACCTACAGGGATGCTGACGGCACCTTCGGCTATTACCTCAGCCTGGCCAAGGTGACCCATGTCCTGGGCATGGTGCGTGACGACATCACCGATGCCTCCTTCGATGCCGTCAAGGAGACTTGCATCTGCCTGGGCGCCACCTACGATGAAGCCAATGCCACGCTCGGCAACATTCTCGACCTCTTCGGCAAGGATGTCGACTTCTCGACGGAGTTCAAGAGCCGCGCCGCCACCGGTTCCGACCGACTAGGCCAATACACCACCTCCACCTGCGTCGTGCAGAAGAAAACTCTGGGCGGCAAGCGCCTCCAGTTCCTTTTCACCCAAGGCAAGCATCAGGCCGAGGCCTTCGTCACCAAGAACGTCATCAGGGAGCTTCGCACCAGTCTTAAGATTGACAAAAAGCTGCATCCTAAGCAGCATAGGGTAGGGGCGGTAGCTGCTGCATCGGCATCCGGACCAAAGAAAGTGTCTATTCTGGGAGACTCTTATTCCACTTTCCAAGGTGTAATCCCCGCCAACTATTCATCGTTCTATCCCAACGACCGGAACGATTGCACAGAGGTGAACCAGACATGGTGGGACCTCTATATCAAGGCAAAGGGGTATACCCTAGAGAAGAACGACTCTTGGGGAGGCACCACCATCTGTGGCACGGGATACGGCGGGATGGATTTCTCGCGCAACAACTTTATTTCGCGTGTCGACAGCCTGGGCGACCCTGACATCATCTTCGTGTTTGGAGGTACCAACGACGCTTGGGCCAACGCTCCCATAGGCGACTATCAATATGCTGACTGGACGAAGGACGACTGCAAGAATTTCCGTCCTGCGCTGGCCTGCCTGCTCGACATGCTGCAGAAGAAATATCCCAAGGCCAAGCTCTGTTCCATCCTGAACTCAGAGCTCCGAGAGCCTGTCAATGAGTCCATGCGGGAGGTGTGTAAGCACTACAATGTGCAACTCATCGAACTGCATGATATTGAGAAGCAGAACGGCCATCCCTCAGTAAAGGGGATGAAGAGCATCTGCGACCAGCTGCTGGAGGCCGGCCTGTAAACAGCTGAAGGGGAAGCTAATGATAGCGGAAGCGACCGGTAAAGCCATTTGGATGTCGTTTTTCCTTCGCGCGCGTACGCGCATATATAAGGACAGAAAAAAGGCGCTACAAGTGCTACTTTAAGGGTTAATCTACTGAAATAAAAGAAATTACCTGTAGCTATAAACCTTGAAAGTGCGCTACTTTGGTAGCTACAGTTCGAAGTACAGACTTTGCCGCATGTAACATAAGGAATGTTACATGCGGTAAAGTCTACGTAAAGAGCTAAGTGGAAAACAGCGTTCGTATTTCCTCAAATGGCGTTCGTATTTTTCCAAACGGCGTTAGTATTTTCTCAAACGGCGTTAGTATTTTGGAAAACGGAGGCACCTTTTGGTTGAATTCTCTAGAGAATTTAACGGAATAGGTCAATGGCAGATGATGTAGCTACAAGAGTAGCGCCAAATAGCGGCTTGTAGCTACAGATAATGGTTTGCAATCCAGCTGGTTAGCTATCAAAGTAGCGCTTGTAGTTCCTTTTTTCGTCCTATATATACGCACGCGCGCGAGACCGCTGGCCGACGGTGGGGCAAGGAGCAGTTAGAGGATGTCGCCGAGCACGCATCGCTTAGCTACAGTTCTAACTCCTTCTGCAGGCGCAGGATTTCGTCTCGATATTGTGCGGCCTGTAGGAAGTTGAGTTCCTTTGCTGCTTCCTTCATGCGGCGTGTGGTCTCGGCAATGAGTTTCTCTATCTGCGGCCGTGTCATGTGCTCGATGATGGGGTCTGCTGCTATGTCCAACGAAGCGTTGCTGCTGGAGCGCTGAGCTTGCAGTTTCAGCTCCTTGATGTCAGGACGGTCGTCGCGGCTGAGTGGGCTGGAGGCTATTTCTTTCACAATCTGCGTGGGCGTGATGCCGTGATGCTCGTTGTAGAGCAGCTGTTTCGTGCGGCGGCGATTGGTCTCGTCGATGGTTTCCTGCATCGAGGCGGTGATGGTGTCGGCATACATGATGACGAGCCCGTTGACGTTGCGGGCGGCACGTCCGGCCGTCTGCACCAGAGAGCGGCGGCTGCGCAGGAAGCCCTCCTTGTCGGCATCGAGGATGGCCACCAGCGACACCTCGGGCAGGTCGAGCCCCTCGCGCAGCAGGTTCACGCCCACCAGCACATCGTAGACGCCGCTGCGCAGGTCGGAGAGAATCTTCACGCGGTCAAGCGTCGCTACGTCGCTGTGGATGTAGGCCGTCTGCACCCCGTGGTTCATCAGATACTCTGTCAGCTCCTCGGCCATTCGCTTTGTCAGCGTAGTCACGAGCACACGCTCATGGCGCTCCGAGCGCACGCGTATCTCCTCCATCAGGTCGTCGATCTGGTGCTCAGAGGGGCGTACTTCTATCTCGGGGTCGAGCAGACCTGTAGGACGGATGACCTGCTCCACCACCACGCCCTCTGCCTCGTTCAGCTCGAAGTCGGCTGGGGTGGCCGATACGTAGATGACCTGGTTCACCATCTGCTGGAACTCCTGGAAGGTCAGCGGGCGGTTGTCGAAGGCGGCAGGCAGCCGGAAGCCATACTCCACGAGGTTTGTCTTGCGGGCACGGTCGCCGCCATACATGCCGCCTATCTGTGGCACGCTGACATGGCTCTCGTCGACGAAGAGGAGGAAGTCCTTGGGGAAGAAGTCGAGCAGGCAGTAGGGGCGCTCGCCAGCCTTACGTCCGTCGAAATAGCGCGAGTAGTTCTCTATGCCCGAACAGTGGCCCAGCTCCTTGATCATCTCCATGTCGTATTCCACTCGTTCCTTGATGCGCTGTGCCTTCACGTCGTCGCCCAGCTCGTGGAAGAACTCCACCTGCTTCACCAGGTCGTCCTGAATGTCGTGGATGGCCTTGTTGGTCTGCTCCTGCGTGGTCATAAAGAGGTTGGCAGGGTAAATCTTGTAGTCGGCATATCGTCCCAAGCGGAGCATCGTCTCGGGGTCGAGCTCCTCGATGGTGTCTATCTCGTCGTCCCAGAAGGTGACCCGCAGGATGATGTTGTTGTAGGCCATGAAGACGTCCACCGTGTCGCCCTTCACCCGGAAGGTGCCACGCTCCAGAGTGAGGTCGTTGCGCACATAAAGCGACTGTACCAGTTTCCTCAGCAGCACGTTGCGGTCGATGCTTTGTCCCTGACGTATTTCTATGACGTTCTCGGACAGGGCGTTCGGGCTGCCCATGCCGTAGATGCATGAGATGGAAGAGACGACGACGACATCCCTCCTCCCCGACAACAAGGCGGATACTGCACTCAGCCGCAGACGGTCAATCTCCATATTGATGGCCAGGTCTTTCTCAATATAGGTGTCGGTGTGTGGCAGATAGGCTTCCGGCTGGTAGTAGTCATAATAGCTGACATAGTACTCTACGGCATTCTCGGAGAAGAACCCGCGCATCTCCTCAAAGAGCTGTGCGGCCAGCGTCTTGTTGTGGCTCAGGATGAGGGTAGGGCGGTTGGCTTGTGCAATGACATTCGCCATGGTGAATGTCTTGCCCGAGCCGGTCACGCCGAGCAGCACCTGCGCACGGTCGCCGCGCTGCAGGCCTTCAGTCAGTTCGCGGATGGCCTCCGGCTGGTCGCCTGTCGGCTGGTATTGGGATGTGAGCTTGAATTTCACTTTTCTTTTTTACACGATTTACCACAAATCAATATACGGGTAGGCGACCACAGGTCGTATGGCTGCAAAGTTACTGCTTTTCGGGCATATAACCAAGAAAAACTGCAAAAAAACAGACCTGCGGCAGGACTTTAGTATGACAGCGAAGCGGTAGCCTCTTGATAGTGTGGGGTGGGGGAAAGGCTGAGTGGCTTAGCCGTTGCGCCTTGTATTGAATTATTAACGAGCTATTGACAAACAAAATACGAATGAATCATAGAAGTAGTTCATGAATCATTCGTATTTTATTTGTAGTATTCGCAAGTTTAATGAATCAGTTCCTTGCGTTGTTCAGGCCTGCAAGCCTGAACTCTTTTCCAGATTACATCTCCTTCAGCGAGGGGTCGATAGCCTCCAGTTCGGCCATCTTTGCCTTGTCGCCCAGGGTGTAGTAGATGCGGTAGAGCGGATAGACCCAGTGTGTGGTCTCGTGGTTGGGATCCAGTTCGCGGGTCTTCTCCAGATAGACCTGTGCGTCGCGCAGCACATTCTTCACCTTCTCCAGGTTGTCCTTCGAGATGTTCATGGTCTTCTTGTCCATCAGTTCGTCCTGCAGGGCGATGGCCTTTGAGTTGAGGCATACGCCGGTGTTGAAGACAACGGGTGTCCACGAGGGGTCGATTTCGGCAGCCTTCTTGAAAGCCTCGATGGCCTGATCCCAGTGCTCCTCGTTCATCTCAGCCTCTCCCAGCAATGCCCATGCCATCTTGTTGCTGGCGTCGATGCCTGTCTCCTCCTTGGCCCAAGCCTTCAAGGCCTGGTTGTCGTTGGCGTGGCTGTAGTATTCCTGCAGGAGGTTGAAGTACTGCTCCTTCGAAGGCTGTGCAGCGTGCAGACGCTTCAGCTCTGCCAGATAGGCCAGCGAGTCGGCCTTGGTCTGAGCGGTCTCCTTCTGGATGAAGAGCTTCATGTTGATGGCATCGTCCTCCTTGTCGGGGAAGGTGGTGGCGATGTCGGCATACTTCTTGGCCGTCTCATAGTCCTTCTCCTGATAGGCCAGCAGGGCGGTGTTGTAGGCAGCGTCGGGCAGCAGCGTGTCCTTCGGCATGGTCAGCTCCTGGAAGAGCGACGACTTTGCCGACTCAATGTATGCCCCCCAGGCCTTGATGGCGCCGGGCATGTTCTTGGCCTGATACTGGAGCACACCACCGTTGTAGAGCCACTGGCGCTCCTGCATGTAGCGGGTGGCGTTGGTCTTGCGGAAGCGGATTTTCACTTTTCCCTTCTCGTTGGGCTGCTCGTCGTATTTGTCGCACTGTTCAGCAGCCTTGAAGCCCTCGATGAGGGCATTCACCATGCGGTCGGTGTTGTATTGCTGCTGCAAGGCCAGTTTCTGATACTCTTCAGTATAGGCTTTGTACTTGATTTCGTTCATCAGGTTCCAGGCTGCGGCCTTGTCTTTCGTCTCAGCCGAGGTGAGAGCGGGGGCCAGCTTGGCTGCGGCTTCGTCGAGCTTGCCGGACGAGAAGAGGCTCTTAGCTTCTTTTACCAGGTTTTCCTGGGCAAAGGCGGTGGTGGCAGCTGCTGCCATCAGGGCCATCATAAAGATTTTTTTCATGTTGTTGGTATTTTTAAGGGTTATACGTTATTGTTCTTGTTCTTCGGGACGATTGGCATTTTCCTGGCTATCCTGAATGTCGGCGACTTCCGGCATCTCCTGACTTTCAGGACTGTCAGGCGTTTCCTCGCCCTCCATCATTTCCTGACGCTCTTCGGCCAGCTCCTCTTCTGTGGCTTTCTGCACTTTGCATACGCTGGCTATGGTGTCGTTCTTCTTCGTCAGGTTGATGAGGCGTACGCCCTGCGTTGCACGTCCCATGACGCGCACCTCGCTGACGTTCAGTCGAATCAGTACGCCGCTCTTGTTGATGATCATGAGGTCGTTCTCGTCGGTCACCACCTTGATGGCCACCAGACGGCCGGTCTTCTCGGTGATGGCCAGCGTCTTCACGCCCATCGCCGCACGTGCCGTCTTTCGGTAGTCCTCAATGTCTGAGCGCTTGCCGTAGCCGTTTTCAGATACCACCATGATGGTCTCTGTCTGCGGGTCGTTGACACATACCATGCCCACCACTTCATCGTCGCCGCCGTCGAGCTTCATGCCGATGACGCCTGTAGACACACGGCCCATGGTGCGCACCTGGTCTTCGTTGAAGCGCACGGCCCGTCCGTTCCTGTTGGCGAGGATGATCTCGTTCTTGCCGTTGGTCAGACGTACGCTCACCACCTCGTCGCCCTCGTTGATGTTGATGGCTATCACGCCGGCGGCACGCACATTCTTATACTGGTTCAGACAGGTCTTCTTGACGATACCCTGCTTGGTGGCAAACACCACGAAGTGGTTGTTGAGGAACTCCTCGTCGTCGAACTTCTTGATGCGCAGCACGGCGTTGATGGCATCGTCGGGCTCGATGTTGAGCATGTTCTGAATGGCGCGGCCCTTTGAGTTTTTGTCGCCTTCGGGAATCTCGTAGCACTTCTGCCAGTAGCAGCGTCCCTTCTGGGTGAAGAAGAGCAGCGTGTTGTGCATGGTGGCAGGATAGATGTACTCCGTGAAGTCGTTGTCGCGGTGGCGTGCTCCCTTGCTGCCCATGCCACCGCGTCCCTGTGCGTGGAACTCGGCCAGCGGTGTGCGCTTGATGTAGCCCATGTGGGAGATGGTGATGACCACAGGGTCGTCGGGGTAGAAGTCCTCGGCGTTGAACTCATGGTCGAAGGGAATGATCTGCGTCCTGCGCTCGTCGCCATATTTCTCCTTCACCTCCAGCAGGTCCTGCTTCATGACCTCCTTGCAGCGCTCGGGGTTGTCGAGTATCTCCTGCAGGTCGGCGATGAGCTTCATCAGGTCGTTGTACTCCTGATGCAGCTGGTCGACGCGCAGGCCCGTGAGCTGTGAGAGTCGCATGTCGACGATAGCCTTCGACTGCGGCTCGTCAAGGTCGAAGCGCTTCTCCAGGTTGCGCTGGGCATCGGTGGGTGTCTTCGAGTTGCGGATGATGTGCACCACTTCGTCGATATTGTTCACGGCGATAATTAGTCCTTCCAGAATGTGGGCACGCTCCTGAGCCTTCTTCAGGTCATAGCGTGTGCGGCGTATGGTCACGTCGTGCCGGTGGTCTACGAAGTATTTGATGCATTCCTTCAGCGTGAGCAGCTTCGGGCGCAGCTTGCCGTGCGTGCCGGGAATGGGCACCAGGGCAATGTTGTTTACTGAGAATGAGCTTTGTAGGGCCGTCATCTTGAAGAGTTTGTTCAAGATGACCTTGGCATTGGCATCACGCTTCACGTCCACCACGATGCGCATGCCCTGCCGGCCTGACTCATCGTTCACGTTGTGTATGCCCTCCAGCTTGTGCTGGTTGGCCAGCTCTGCGATATAAGCTACGAGATCGGCCTTGTTCACGCCGTAGGGAATCTCTGTGACCACAATCTTGTCGTGCGTCTCTCCGCTTTCTATCTCAGCCTTGGCCCGCATCACGATGCGGCCGCGTCCTGTCTCGTAAGCATCGCGCACGCCCTGCAGTCCGTAGATGAACGCTCCCGTCGGGAAGTCCGGGCCGGGAATATACTGCATCAGTCCCTCGCAGTCGATGTCGGGATTGTCTATGAAGGCACAGCAGCCGTCGATGACCTCGCCCAGGTTGTGTGTCGGCATGTTCGTTGCCATACCCACAGCAATGCCGTTGCCGCCGTTCACCAGCAGGTTGGGCACCTTCGTAGGCATCACGCTGGGTTCCAGCAGGGTATTGTCGAAGTTCGGGTCCATGTCGACGGTGTCCTTCTCCAGGTCGTCCATGATGTGCTCGCCCATCTTCGATAGGCGGCACTCGGTATATCGCATGGCAGCCGGTGAGTCGCCGTCCACCGAGCCGAAGTTTCCCTGTCCGTCCACCAGCATGTAGCGCATGTTCCATTCCTGTCCCATGCGTACCAAGGCTCCGTAAACTGAGGAGTCTCCGTGAGGATGGTATTTTCCCAGCACCTCACCCACCACGCGGGCGCACTTCTTGTGCGGCTTGTCGCTGGTATTGCCGATGCCCATCATTCCGTAAAGAATACGGCGGTGCACCGGCTTAAATCCGTCACGCACATCGGGGAGGGCACGCGCCACAATCACCGACATGGAATAGTCGATGTAGGAGCTTTTCATCTCCTCCTCAATGTTAATCTTCAAGATTCTGTCGTTGTCAAACGTTTGATCCACTGTCTTATTTTTTTACTTTACTACCTTTTTACTTTTCAACCATTTTTGCCATAGAGGGCATTTCCTGCCCCGCTGTGGCGTTTTATCTTTCTTGTTGTGAGTGCAAAGGTACTATTTTTTTTTCATACATGAAGCATTTAAGCATATTTTAACGCTTAGTCTCTTTACCCCTGACTCAGGGCGTCAGATTCCTACATGGGACTACTCTTATACGCATCATGTAGCAAAGCAGAAGCACATTGGGCTGAAAAGAAGAGGGTAGTGCTAACCTATTGTCGGAGTAAAAGATGAAATCTGTAAAAATGTAGCTTTTTATTTTGCTTTTTGGAAAAAAATGACTACTTTTGCAGCGGTCAGTAGAGACGCCACAATGTGACGTCTCTACGCAAACGCCAAAATAGCATTAGTTATATAGAAGCTTAAAATACTAATACGAAGAGGATTTGGAGAAAAGGTTTTTATAATTAAAACACATATTATATATATGAACGCAAAACCGATGAAGCGCCGCTGGCACTGTCTGAGAGGCCAGGAACCGACGGAACTGGACAAGCAAGTGATGTACTGGGAAAACAAGGGTAAGCTGGTGCCTACTCGTGAGCTGATCAAGACTCCCGAACAGATAGAGGGCATCCGACGCGCCGGAGTGGTGAACACGGGGGTGCTGGATGCTGTGGCGGCTGCCATCCACGAAGGGATGAACACGCTGGAAATTGACCGCATCTGTCGCAAATACTGTGAGGAGCACAATGCCACGCCTGCTTGTCTGGGCTATGGCGCCGACGACGACACGCCGCCGTTCCCGATGAGTGTGTGCACCAGCATCAACGAGGTGGTGTGTCACGGCATTCCCAAGGAGGAGGATGTCCTGGAGGAGGGCGACATCATCAATGTAGACTTCACCACCATCGTTGACGGATATTATGCCGACGCATCGCGTATGTTCATCATCGGAAAGACCACGCCTGAGAAGGAACAGCTGGTGCGTGTGGCAAAAGAGTGCCTGGAGATAGGCATGGAGGCCGCCAAGCCCTGGGGATTTGTAGGCGACATTGGGCACGCCATTGAGAAACATTGCAAGAAGTACGGTTATGGCATCGTACGTGACCTGGCGGGACACGGCGTAGGTCTGCACTTTCACGAAGAGCCGGATGTGAACCACTATGGACATCGCGGCACGGGCATGCTCCTCGTTCCCGGTATGGTGTTCACCATCGAGCCGATGATCAACATGGGCACGTGGAAAGTGTTTATCGATGCCGACGACCCCTACGGCTGGGAGGTGATATCGGAGGATGAGAAACCGAGCGCACAATGGGAGCACACCTTGCTGATGACTGAGTACGGCGTGGAGGTGCTGAGCTATTGACTTCTATCAGCATAAAAACTATGAAACAAGACTTAAACAACAACATGCTATGAAGATATTGATTATTGGTGGAACAGGCACCATATCGAGTGCCATCACCCGACAGCTGGCTGAGAGCGGCCATGACCTCTGGCTGCTCAATCGTGGTAACCGCAAGGACGAGGTTCCAGCTAACGTGAGGCAAATCATTGCCGACATTGACGACGAGCCTACGGTGCTCGGAGCTCTTCCCTCCGAGCCCTTCGACGCCGTGTGCGAGTTTATAGGCTTTGTGCCTGAACAGGTGGAGCGCGACATCCGTCTCTTTCGGGGGCGCACGCGTCAATATGTCTACATTTCATCGGCCTCGGCCTACAACAAGCCTGCGGCCAGCCACATCATCACCGAGGGCACCATGCTGGCGAATCCCCATTGGCAGTACTCACGCAACAAGATTGCCTGCGAAGAACTGCTCATGCGTGAGTGGCGGGAAACAGGATTTCCTGTGACCATTGTACGTCCCAGCCACACCTACTGCGAGCGGGCCGTGCCGCTGAGCGTGCATGGGCTGAAAGGCTCGTGGCAGGTGCTGCGGCGCATGCTCGACGGCAAGCCGGTGCTGGTGCATGGCGACGGCTCGTCGCTGTGGACGCTGACGTGGAACGAGGACTTCGCCCGTGGATTCATAGGTCTGCTTGGCAACCCGAAGGCTCTCGGCGAGGCTTTCCAGATTATGAGTGACGAGCAGCTTACGTGGGGGCAGATTTACGAGTGTGTTGGCAACGCACTACACGTCACCGTGAAGCCCTACTTCGTGGCATCAGCGTTCCTGGCTGCCGTGGCACCGAAGGAATGGGACTTCGAGGGCAACCTGCTGGGCGACAAGAGTCTAACTGTCTGCTTCGATTGCACGAAACTGAAGCGGGCTGTCCCCGGTTTCCAGGCCACTACTCGTTTCGACGAAGGTGTCCGCCGCTGCATCAGCCACATCCTGAGTCATCCCGAGCTGCAAATAGAAGACCCTGAGTTCGACGAATGGTGCGACCGCGTGATTGCCGCACAGGAAGAGACCAAGCGTAAATTTCTATAAGAAATCTGTGAGGAAGACTATGATTCATCTTGAGAGCGATTATAACAACGGGGCCCATGAGGCCGTGCTGCGACATATCGTGGAGACCAATGGCGAGCGGACTCAAAGCTACGGCGACGATTTGTTCAGCGAGCATGCGCGCCAGCTGATTCGCGAAGTCTGCGAGGCCCCCGACGCGCAGATATGGTTCCTCGCCGGCGGCACCCAGACCAATGCCACTATCATTGACTGTGTGCTTCAGCCCTTTGAGGGCGTACTTTGCCCAGAGACCGCCCACATCAACGTGCATGAGGCGGGAGCCGTAGAAGCCACCGGCCATAAGGTGATAGCCTTGCCTGCTCACGAGGGCATGCTCGATGCGGGAGAGTTGCGAGCCTGGCTGGCGGCATTCTTTGCAGATGATACGGCAGAGCACATGGTGCGTCCAGGATTAGTCTACACCACTTTCCCCACCGAACTGGGTACGCTCTATACGGCTGCGGAGCTGAAGGCCTTGCATGATGTTTGCCGTGAATACGGTTTGCTGCTTTATGCCGACGGGGCGAGGCTGGCCTATGGCCTGGCGGCGGGCAGCGACGTGACCTTCCCGCTGCTGGCTCGTCTGACCGACATCTTCTATATAGGCGGCACAAAATGTGGCGCGCTGTGCGGAGAGGCAGTGGTGTTCCCCGGTGGAAACGCTCCCTCGCACATGCTCAGCCGCATCAAGCGGCACGGCGCATTGCTGGCGAAGAGCCGCGTCGTAGGCGTGCAGTTTGAGGCGTTGTTCACGGATGGCCTGTATATGGACATCGGCCGCCATGCTGTCGACTTAGCCGTGCGCTTGCGACAATTCTTTGTCGGAAGTTTGGGCTACCGTCCCTATATAGATTCGCCTACAAACCAGCAGTTTTTCGTCATTCCGAACAACGATTTGGAGCGGTTGCGTCAATCGGTAGGCTTCGAGGTCTGGTGCCCTGTCGACGACACCCATTCTGCCTGCCGCTTCGTCACAAGCTGGGCTACAACAGCACAGGAAATAGAAGAGATGGAGCGTATGTTAGCTCCTGACCCAGCAACACACTAATTACTAAACAGACTTGATATGCGAGTTGGAATTATCGGAACGGGATGGATTGCCGAGAAGGCGGCCATCACCCTCAATGGATTGGACAGCTGTGAGGCCTACGCTGTGGGCTCACGGAAACGGGAGACAGCAGAGGCATTTGCCGCCAAGTGGAACATCAGGCGGGCCTACGGCACATATTCGGAGCTGATAGCCGATCCCGACGTGGATTTGGTGTATGTCGGCACGCCGCACTCTCACCATTATGACGTGACACGTGAGGCCTTGCTGGCCGGAAAGCCATGCCTGGTTGAAAAGGCCTTCATGGCAAACGCCCGGGAGGCAAGCGACGTCATCGCCCTCGCTCAAGAGCGAGGCGTCTTCCTGGCCGAGGCCATCTGGACGCGCTACCAACCGGCTGTCAGCATGGTCCGTGAGTTGATGGCCAGCGGACGTATCGGCCAGCCGAGGCTTGTTACTGCCACGCTGGGCTACTCTATGGGCGACAAGCCGCGCATCATGCGCCCTGATCTCTGCGGAGGCGCATTGCTCGACCTCGGCGTCTATGCGCTGAATTTCGTCAGGATGTTTTTCCCGGCAGACATCCTCAGCATCGACGGCCAGTGCGTGAAATCAGCCACAGGCATGGACCTAACCAATGCCATCACACTCGTCCTTCAGGACGGCATTCTTGCCAACGTGCAGTCGAGTGCGGCATGTGTGGGCGACAACATTGGTGTCATTGCCGGTACCGGGGGCAACCTCATCATCGACAACATCAACAACCCGCAGACCATCACGGTCTGCGGCCCCGACCGTACCTACGTCGAGACCATCCGTGTGCCGCAGCAGATTACCGGCTATGAATATCAGTTCCTGGCCTGCCGCGACGCCCTCGCCGACGGTCTTCTGGAACCCCGCGAAATGCCCCACGGAGAAACCCTCTACATCATGCAGCTCATGGACGGTCTGCGCCGCAAGTGGGGAGTACGCTATCCTATGGACAAAGACTAAAAACATCATAACAACCAAAAAGAAAAATGAAAGACTTTATTTACTACGCGCCGACCGAGGTGGTGTTCGGCAAACAGTCGGAGGAGCAGGTGGTTCCTCTGGTTAAGAAATATGGTGGCACGAAGGTGCTCGTGCATTACGGCGGCAAGAGCGCCGTGCGCTCAGGACTGCTCGACAAGATTTGCGGCCTGCTCCGCGAGGGTGGGGTAGCGTTCATCACCCTGGGCGGTGTGGTGCCCAATCCCCGACTGTCGCTCGCCCACCAAGGCATTGAACTGTGCCGCAAGGAGGATG
>JAEEGL011123236.1_pt1 | contig 27132 bp, 37 predicted proteins | sample 9134231 | NCBI WGS metagenome assembly JAEEGL01 (sample SAMN16246548, study PRJNA631951) | gut metagenome | biome: gut microbiome; feature: rumen; material: fiber-attached | host: Bos | place: Iran: Karaj | collected 2018-10 | reverse complement strand
GATGAAAGTCATCCTCGGATTGGACCGATACAGCATCGGTGTTCCGTCATGTCCTAGCGAAAGCTATCGACATTCCACTTGGTTTCAAATACGAAGAATGCCCTTTTACGTACAAAGACCACTTTTCCAACTTAAGATAAAGCAGAGATGAACCATGCTGGAAGGGTGATGGAGAAGTGTGTTGTAGCAGTTACATATGGGATAGAAAAAGCGTTGGCAAAAAGAAAAAAATACATCAGATAGAAAATGAGAATATTGATGAGTAATTGATTTAAGGTCGGGTAAGGGCTCCCCCTCACGGGGGAGTCCTTACTCGACTTAGATTCATCGATGCCTAGTGTTTCCCATTGTACCTGAAAAGAAATCCAGGAAACTACTCGCTAGAAAGACACTCTACGACAATCTCGCAATGGATGCAGTATCGATGAATGCTTCCAATAACATGAATGAATACTCGCTCAGTCCAGAGGCTCAGACTCGTTTGAAAACCTTATAGGGAATCTCATTCAAGTGACTTAATTTAACATAAAGAGGGGCTTCGATTGTCTAGATCGAAGCCCGGTTTGTTATCAATTCTTCAGTTTCTTGTAGTCATCCATAATCGAGCTAGCATCACCACCATCTTTCAATTGATTAATTGCCGCCTCAATCCATGTTTGAGTGCTCTGACGCTTCGATATTACACTTTGGACGTAATCCTGATCTTCGTCAACAGCATCTGTGAAAACGTCAATGACACTTTGGCACAATTCATATTCTTTTTCAAGATACTGAATCATAGACTCGGAAGTTTTTACAGCTCTTCTTTCAACCTCTTCCTGAGTCAAGGTCTCTGAAGTGATTGAACCGATTGTGTAGTAATAATCCTCGTTAGATTCCTTAATCTCTGCAACATCTATGTCAGAGATGTGAAGTAAAGATGAATATTGATCAACATTGGTCTTATTCACTGTGATTATTCCGCAGGACTCCCTTTCTTCTTCAGTCATTAGATGTGGGTCAGAAATCCCTTTAGATGATGGAGCAGATATGTTCAAAACTATTGGGCCAGCCGTGAATACTTCGAATCCCATACCAAATACATGGAAATTACAAGTTATCTGGGCGCTTTGGCCACTGTCAACAAAGGCCAAGAAATACATAGTATCGTAAGCATCATTTGAACCATTACTCCATTGCCATAGGTACCATAGTGAACTGGTATTGACTGTTTTAGTATGATATCCACCGTTAAGTAGCAATTGTACTATCGTTGTTGCTGCTGACCATATAGGTGATCCCCCTATTAAGGAAATTGCAGAAAGAACTCCAGACACCATAGTATTAGCAAGATGTGCATCTTCTGATTGATCCCTTAAGTAACCGCCGGTAGACCACACATGTTTCTCTTCATTAATTACATCTAGATCACAGTGAGATTGATTGGATGTAACATCTACATCAAATGCAGAAGCCATTAACATTTCATGATCATACCATCCATAGGTTCCTGAAGAATTCATTTCTCCATTGAACCAAAACTCATACATCCATGTGCCATTGTGTATAGGATGACCGACACAATAACCAACAGAAGATGCCGCATATGCATCATGGTAAGAATAATCGTAATGGTAGTGTACGGAATTTGATGCACTCTGAGAGTTTGCATAATCTACTAAATATCCAATTTCTTCGTCATCTTCTCCTGTATGTGCAAGTAAATCGATTGCAGGATTGCATTGAATCAATGCAAATAATGCTACGACAAATATGGCACTCAAATACATCTTCAAATCTCTATTCACTTTATCATCTCCAGATCTTTATTGTAAAATCCTTTGTGGTTAAACCGTTTTGATAGGTTCCGTCATCATTGATCTTGTTGCCGACGGATATGGTTAATGAGACTTCATCCGGAATTGGATAATGATCGTTCAAGATCAACTTGACTTCAAGTTCTCCTGAACCCTTATGAAATGATTTAGGATGAAGACCACCAATTTGTAAAAAGTTGATCTTATCCCTAACATGTACATATTCGATGTATTCTCCAGATGTTGTGCCGTTATAATCTGTGATGGCGCTTTTCACAAGGAGCTCTTTATCCAAATAAATGAACACAGGCCCCTCATCCACTAAAGTGATATCGATATGTGCTAACAGTGTTATTTCAGTATCCTTTCCGTTATGAGCCGTGATTATCGATCCATTCATAGACGATCCAGTATAATCGTCTACAACATCAAATGGAATACTGTCCTTCAAATCATCATTTAATTTCGTCTCTGTATCACCTTCAGGGATCACATAAACTGCAATCAGTATAGCTGCAAGAACCAAAACCAGTATGACTGTAGTAATTTGGAAAATTACATTTGTATTCATAGAATCGCCCTCATCAGATATCAGCATCCAACATTTTTACAATGGATAATTCTCTCAATTTGAGTGTTGAGACCAAAGATATGATTATCGAAATGAACAGATAGAAGAAACGTGAACCGCCTGTGAATATGATACATAGAAATGTCCCGAAGAACAGAATAACGAACATTAGGGCCATCAGTATGAACCTGCCAGTATCATTACTACCAGTCATCGTGCAGATGTTGTGATAGGTAATGACGTAGAACAATGGGAACAACGTCATTGTCAATGTCGCTGCGAATACCAGATTCTCCTTCAGAGTGTCTCCGATAGACCACATTATTGCTAGGAATACTATGAAGATCAACGGCATCAGCATAAGGAATATGAGGGAATACGAATCGACATATTCATTCCTGCTCATTCCGCTAGATAGCTGGAAAGACAAGTACCTCTTGTTCATCAATGTGGAGTCAGAGATCAGCCCACCATCCACTCCTTGCGACCTGTTCTTGAAATAGATCAGGAGTCCAATGCCTATGGCAAGGGCTTCCAAGGATAGGAAGACCGGATCTCTTGTGATAAGGAATATGAGAGCGGATACAACAGTGATGATCGATATGGTCGTCAGCATCCTCTTGCTCAAAGAGGACAGCCAAACCGAAAGAAAACGGTTCATATATCCTTCCTCCTGAACATACGGTTCGACACCATCCATCCTAATAGAAACAGGATTACTGTTGCAATGACGCATAAGATAGAGCCTAGTAAATTGATCGATAATGCTTCTTCTAACATTATATAAAGCGCGATCAGCAATGCAATTGGTGTTACAGCACCGAGAATATCCGATGCTAATGATGAAACCGAATCGGAAAAATAAATCTGACTTATCGTCAGAGATAAGGAAGACATCAGGAGTGATAGACAAATGCAACCCGTCATATCTTCCTCTGGGAACAATATAGTCGACACCAGTGCGGTCACCATAGCTGTCAACACATAGATCAGAATGTTAGGTGCGAATAGAGAATCTATCGCTTCCTTTCTGCTGACGACGGAGGATACGAGGAAAGAGTTCCATCTCACAGACATCTGGCGAGAATTGTTCAACGCCATCAGGATAGAAAGGATCACAAACGGCAGGAATGCTATGGCTTTATGGAAGCCATTACCCGCATCATAATATGCATCGATGATGACTATGGCCGACAGCGATACCGCTACCGCAATGATACAAGTGGCAATTGATGCACGGTCCGTGCGCAATGTCAGAATCATCGGCCTCATGTACTTCTTCCCTTCATATGATAGACCACTATGTCTTCCAAAGACGCATCATCGATCACCAAATCTGGATGAGATTCGGAGAATTTCTTCCTGTCCTTTATCAGAGCCGTCTTGCCGAATTCTCCTTCCGACGTTCCTATAATTAACCCGTCATCTATCGCACAGTCGCTGCTGACTTTCAAAATACCGTATTCCTCCAGCAAAGATACTCTGTCCTTACAGAACACGACTTTGCCGTCTATCATCAGCACGATCTGATCTGCTATCTTCTCCAGGTCCGAGGTCATATGTGACGATATAACAACTGTATGCTCCTCGTCAGAAACATAATCCCTCAGAAGCCCAAGGAACTCTTCCCTGGCCTCTGGGTCCAGACCGGAAGTGGGCTCGTCAAGGATCAGATAATCCGTGGCATGCGACAGCATCACTGCGAACTGCAGCTTCATCCTCGCACCGCGTGAGAGGGCCCCGACCTTGGACGAATTGGGAATCCTGTATTCAGCGCACAGCGAATCGAATCTGGATGCATCCCAATCGTCGAATATCTTCGACATGGTCTTCGACAGCACATCTATCCTCATCGCTGGAGGGTACGGGCATTCGTCGAATACGACCCCCATACGGCCGTACCGCTTAGGAATCCCGAATTCCACCACACCCGAATCTGGTACATATGAGCCTGTTATGCACTTCAGCAGAGTGGTCTTCCCGGCGCCGTTGTTCCCGATGATAGCAGTGATGTACCCCCTAGGCATCTCTGCACAGACGTTCTTGAGACCGGAACCGCCGAACGATTTGTTCAGATACTTTACGGAAATGCCTTGATTCATTGCTCCTCCTCCCTGTAGATCATCTCGAGGATCTCGCTCATCTCGTCAAGGCTTACCTTGCAGAGCTTAGCCTGCTTCACGGCGTTCCTGAGATTCACCTCCATCTCCTTCAGCTTGTATTCCGAGAGGAGCCCGATGTCGTTGGATGAGACGAAGCTTCCCTTCCCAACAGCTGTGATGATGAATCCTTCGGATTCCAGATCCTGGTATGCACGCTTTGTCGTGATGAGGCTGACCTTCAGATCTTTCGCCAGATCGCGCATGCTCGGAAGTGCGTACCCAGGCTCCAACTCACCGCTGATGATCTTGTCCTTGATCTGCTCCTTGAGCTGCTCGTAGATAGGCTTTCCCGAGGAAGTGCTGATGATCAATTCCATATCGAAAACAAAGAGGATAACTATGTATTTAATTGTATATGTGTAATATACTCAATCATATACAATATGAATGAAGTTTTAGGCCATGTGGCAATCTCATATTCGAAAATCTAACGATTTTGATAACCTCCGTCTCACTTCTCTTCATTAATTCTATGCTTACGCTATTCTTCGTTCAGTTTTAACTCAGGTTATCTTTATCGAGCCGGAAATGTCGGTTCCCAGGGCAGATACTTCGTGTTAGCAACTCTGATCGTGAAGAGTCCGAAAGACCTGAACAAGTCATTCAAGATTTTGGACGAGATGAAAAAGAAGAGAAGCAGGACCAAAGATTCTGACGTCGAGGTGAAGTTCAGCAATTCCTACCCGGACGAAAGGATAAGGGTGCTACAGTCACTATCCGGGAGTTCCGTCTCCATCGTCTATGTTGTCATCGACAAGAAGAAATCCAAGTGTACGGCAACACGCGCAACTGTGATTTGTACAAGGCTGCCATCAAGGAGATACTTCCATTGATCGGCAAGACTCTGATGACCAACGATGTCGCACTGAACTTCGACGAGAATCTCTGCATCAGCATGAAGGAACTCATCGAGGCCGTGAACGAAAATCTTCAGAACCGCAATATCAAATCGGTGAAGAAGGTGAGGTCCTTTGCCGATAAAGCGGTGCAACTTGCGGATTTCATTTCAGGATCCGTCCGTGAGAAGTACGAGAACAACGATGAGCAATACATAACTGTAATTAAAGAGAAGATATCCATTGCCCATGAGACATAATGGCTGCTCACTTGCAGCCGACCCACGGGTCTTACTTGGATGACAGTTCATCTCCGTTGTTATACATAAACTAAGCTTCAATCAAGACGTGCTTTTACAATTTTTCTCTGACACTATTGATGTAGATAGTATTAAAAATTGATACTATAATATTCAATCAGGATATTGGACTAATAATCCAAGAGGGGTATGATGAATAGGACATATGTTGTATTGCTGATAGTCGTGCTACTGGTAGCAATCATCGCTGCCGTGTTCATGCTTTCTAGCAACGATAAGGAGGAGTACCCGATAGTATCCGGAAACGAAGGGTTGCTAGGGACAGCCTCGTTCGAAGTCGCTGACACGGAGCACAGCGGAACCTGGGTGAAAGGTACCGCTTTTGCCATAGACAAAGGGGACCGTATCCTGTTGAGGGTAATCGGTGAGACGGAGATGAAAGGTAACGATTCTGAAGGCGTTAAGATCGAAACAGCTGTAGACAAAAAATATGCCCACCCTTTATTCATGATAACCAATGCCTATAGCAGTTGGGAGAAGGGAAAAGATACACCTGGTTTCATGCCCAATCGTCATCAGCTACTAATCGGATTTTCATTGTACGGCGAGAAGAAAGCTATCGGAGGAGGGACGTTCGTTGTCGATTTCGAATCAACGGATCGGTTCGATCGTTCTCAAGGCAAGGTTGAACTGGCCATTGGTGCAGGATCATATTTCAACGGACAGTACTGGATTGTATACCCGGCTCATGAACTTGTTACAATTCAATTAAAGAACGACAATTGAGAGGCGATAATATGAATGATAATGTGCTCAAAATATTAAGCTGCGCAATGGTGATAGTGATTCTACTGACCTCATCAGGATGGTTAATACTGAACTCTCCGATTGATGGAAATAGCGGGGATGAACAGACTTCTGTCACTTCAACTGATGAACAAGTATTGTTAAACTCTTATCCATTCGATGAGAGTCTATTATCGGCTCTTTACACAAGTAAAGCCACAAAAACCTTTTCAGATGGAGTTCAGCATGAGGTAAAAGCCGCTTCCACAGTGTCTATACCGATAGGGTGTTGGGGTACTTCATTAGATGGTTGGTGGAATTACAAATTTGTAGTAACGGGGATGGGTGAATCTACAAATGGCGACTGTATTGACTCTGCTCGTATGGAGATAGACGGGAGATCAAATGAGAGTTCATCGACAGATCCTTTGATTATGACCCATTATAATCACTCTGACATTTCATGGAGTATGCCTTCAACTTCGGGAGAGTCATTTGATTATACGCCTGAGATCACTCTTGTAGCACAGACATTAATCGGGCTGTTAAACCCTAGTGCGACTGTAAGCATGGTGTCGTCCCTGCTCCTAAGTTTTATTGGAATGATAAAAGGAACATCGAGTGGCTACACTATAGGAGATAACCATTTTATCAGAATGCTGGATTGGAATCCAAGGATCAATTGGACTAGCCAAAATATGGTATTTATGGCTGATGTATTGCCAGGATATGAAGTAAGTTTTACAGCCGAATATGGTGTATTTGGTCCAACATTTGAATATCTGAGTGCAGGGACGCATGTAATCACTATAACGGCCCCTCCGGTTCCAGAGGATGGGCCGTCATCGATGACCGCCGAAGAAAGAGATGCAGCAGGGATATTCACTGTACCCAGAGTTCAACTTCAGAGCAGAGCATCTGAACTTGGTCTTAGCGATGCCACAGTCCAAGAGATGATGGATTCCGACAAGGATGAGTTCTACTTTACGTCTGCAACCCCGATGTGCATAACAGAGGAGTCTGACGAATCCAATGTTGAATACGGATCCCAGGAGGACTTGCTCGATGTCATCGCAGAGAAGATTTCCTTGAGTGAAAAGATAATAGCTGCTTTCAGCCAGGATGAAATCCGCGACCTGCAAGACAGCAGGGCGATAGTAGCCAAGCATACTGTAAGAGTGGAATGCCTGCAGGCATTGGATCGTCTTGTGAGATTCAGCATCCACAGCCAAAACCTTCTTGAAAGGGCATACGACATGTACTGGAATATCATAGGCCATACGAACGACCTAATATCGGATTTCGGAAACGATGTGCTTTTGAATGGTGTTTCATCCAACTATATAAGGGATGCATTGAGCAGAGGTCCAGCAATATTATCGCATACGCAGAACGGATTAAAAGCATCAGCAAGCAATCTTTTCAATATCTTAGAGAGTGACGGAGTATTACTTGTAAGTAGTGATTGGCTAGATGTAAGCACAGCTCGTATGGATTTGATTACTGATTTGGCAGCATCAGGAAACCGGATGATCCTATTGGGTGACAATCCTGATGTACTATCGGCAGAGAATATCGGGCTGTCCACAGCATTCTCCGGCTCTGCAGGCGTGTACGGTCTATGGTACGACGAAGAGAACGATGCCACATATTGCTACAGCGACAGCGGTGACAATTTGAATGGTTCGATAGAAGCCGCATTTGAATGGGCAGAAACTGCGCAATCTAACATTTATATTCCTGAACAGTATCTGGCTCCAGCTGATTCGGTCGTATACTCTCTGACGAAGACCCATGGTAGTTTCGGGGATCTCATCGTGAACACCAAATACGACATCATCGAAGTACAGCCGGACGAGTTTGTGGTTATTACTCATTATAAGCTCACCGGTGATGCAAACGTATCTACAGGATTATTGGACAGATGGACGGCAATAGCGGATTTGAGGGTGTCATGCCAGCATGAAAATTCGGAACTCATTGATTACGGACCAACGACCGGCCCATACGGTGTTGGCATTCAGTACGTTGATTTATACGATAGCGATTCTGAAATCGATGCACAATGGATGTTCATAGTCGGTGATGCGGTATTCCATGATCAAACAACAATGTCAAACGATACATTCTCACTGTGGTACGATATAGGCGAATGCGAAGCAAGCAATGGGAGAAGCTACAGTATCGAACCAGGAACAATATCGCGGGTATATATCGAAGATATTGAAGAATCGTTAGAAGAGATAGAGGATGAGACCGGATTGGAAATACAATCTTTCAGATACTGCGAAACAGAGCACTATTCTGTGTCATTTGCCAGAGATCGTGTACTCCTGCCATATCAATTGGAGACTGTGGAATGTGATATAATGGTCACATTGATATGAATTGGGTTGGACAAAAAATGAAAACATGAAAGTTGGGGCAGCACCGGGATAAAGCAGGCCTATGACTAATGGGAATGGTCCCGGGCGCCCCAATAAAAGTACAACCAAACGTGAATTCGGAAAGACCTTCAATCCTGTTGAAGGACAGATAGCAAACATATTCAGTAAGATCCACAAAATGAATGGATATGTACTAGCTGATCTGGCAATGACCAATGTCAAATTAATAACAGATTACTGGAAACTGATGAGTGAAATGGAATTGCCTAAATCCTTCCATCCTGGAATAGTGAAATCCAGGAAAGAAAGATCCAAGGTTAAAGAAATTGAAGAATCAGAATGAGGGGCCCTCAAACCTCATCTGTAGGGGCTGTCCACATTGCATGCAGCGGCTGAATGGGTTGAGGTCATCGTTCAAGAATCCGCAGTAAACACACTTGCATCCCGCCATGATTCAGGTGATGTGCCTGCCAGTATATAGGCAGGCGTGAAGGTGTTTGCTTTACAGTTTTGAATGATTCGTTCAGTCATTGGAAAACACGGATTTTCTGCTGATGTTATCGATGATATCGACGCACTTGTCGGGATCCGGGATGTCGATTACGATGCGGAGCTCGGCCGGGTCGTCAGTCGGACTTTCCGAGTTGAGGCTGCATCCGGAGACATAGATCTGTTGGTAAGTGTATCTCATCATCATTTCGACGAGATATTCATATTCCATTTCGAGGAAGGAATCGATCCCTTTCTCTATCTGTTCTTTCAACCATTCCTTGTCCTTTACGATGACTGTAGTCATGGTATAGATGTGGGTTATACGGAGTAAATAAAGTCGACACCTGCTCACTAGGGTCGAAAAAGCCTAGTTTTATCCGTTTTTGAATAGAACTCATCCAACTGAGAACCTGAGAAAACCTCCTTTCTGGGGCTTTTTGAACCTCACCCTTCACTCAGCCGCTCCGTCAAATTGTGTCCTTCGGTCCTTGTTTTCGCTTGTATTTGACCCGAAGTCCGCATAATTCCGTCGCTTTGCACTCCGTTCCGGGGTTCGGAAAAAGCCCCTTAAGAAAGAAAAGGAGTTGCTTGGAATGGTAACATCTGAGAAACTGGACTTGACCTTCAAGGAGGTCGGAAACTTCTTACACTTCAAGGAAGTGAAAGCGGAGTTCGCTCCGTTCAGGGATCTGAAAGTGAAATGGATGCGCACTGCGGATTTCGCTGACTTCTCGGTATCCGACTATCTGGAGGGTGCTCCGGAAGAGGTCGTCAGGGATATCGCAGAGACGATCATGCTGAGGATTCGCGGAGAGGAACCGAGGGAATACTCCCGGAGGGCGGTCGAATGGCTGACGTCCCACGAATACAGGGCGCTCAACCAGGAGAAGTACGTCGAGCGCAGCAGATCGATAGACATCGATCCGGAGAACACCGACCGGCTCTGGGAAGCCTACTACAAGCTCGTGGACGAAGGACTGATCCCGGAGATCGACGACCTGAGGCTGTTCTGGTCGAAGAGCGAATCGGTGTCCAAGGCCGGACAGTCGAGCTGCCTCATGAGGGTCGTGATCATGAACAAGAGGCTCCTGGACACAAAGGTCCCCTAGGAGGTCCTGGATTACTGCCTTTTGCATGAGCTGGCGAACATCACGATCCCGTTCGGTCTGGACAACATCAAGAGGAAGAAGGAGGTCAACGAGGTGACGAACGGATTCGTAGGATCAGAGAAAGCCAAGAAGTGGCTGGACCAGGTGATGATGGAGATCTGACCGTCGGAAACCGAGGGGGAGAGGGCGAGGTCCTTCTCCCCCCATAACCGTAACTGAGAGACACTTGCATGGACAATGGAATTGTTACACAACAGTTTATAAAGAAGATGAAACTATGAGAATACGGTGAGAAGATGGCTACTGAGAGTTTCTACGAAGACCTGGTGCTTGATACCCCCGAGGCATGCGCCAACATGGAGAAGGCCATAGACCTAGCCGAGGAGAGAGGGGAACTCATGATCATCGGTGCTCAGAAGCCTATCAAGGACAGGGACCAGATAAGGGCCCTGATAAGGTCCATGGGATACAATGTCAGGACCGAATGAGTACATCGGATACACCACGGTACAGCTAGGGGATCTAATCGACAACATGGAGCCCGATCAACTGGAGGACTTCCTGTCGACCTTCAGATGCAGATAGAACCAAGATATGGAATCGTTCCTAAGTGAAAAGGCCGTCATGCTGGAGAAAAAGGACCTTTCGAGGACGTATATCCTTGTGAGGCCGGGGAGCGGGAACATATTAGGATATTATTCTTTAGGAATGAAATGCGTCCGCATACCGGACGACTCCGAACTGAAGGAGAGGGTCCGCAACAAGATGAACGTCGATCCGGATACGAACGTCGCACAGTCCTATCTCCTCGGACAGCTCTGCAGATCGGAAGAATCCGTGCCAGGTCTGGGGGCCAGTATGATCAACGATGCTTTGGACGTCTTCAAAGATGTCAAGGAAAGAATAGGATGCAGGCTGGTCCGTATAGACTGCGACGAGAACATCCGCGGATACTATGAGGACCGCGGCTTCGTCTACATAGGGACGAACAGGAAAAAGAATCTCTGTCAGATGGTCATCTATATCTGAATAACGGAAACTTCCTGCAAATAGTACGTGATTTTGAACAAGAGGCTCCTGGACGGGAAGGTCCCCCAGGAGGTCCTGGATTACTGCCTCCTGCACGAACTGGCGAACATCACGATCCCGTTCGGTCTGGACAACATCGAAAGGAAAAAAGAGGTCAACGAGGTGACGAACGGATTCGTAGGATCAGAGAAAGCCAAGAAGTGGCTGGACCAGGTGATGATGGAGGTGTGATCAAAACAGGAGGGCGATCGCCCTCCTTTACGAATTGCACGCAGGAGATATGATAAAATGTACGAAACGGATAGCGTATGCAGGGAGGGTTCTGAGATGACCGATGGATTCAGACGCATAGACAGAAAGGACGGGGGCTATGATTATTCTGCCGTTGACCTTGTCGTCGACGCCATCGTCAAGGATCTCGACCCCAAGATGATCATCATCTTCGGATCGGTCGCGAAAGGGACCGCCGATGGCAACAGCGACTTGGATATGCTCATAGTGATGGATACCGATAAGAAACGGGCCGAGAAGGTGGCCGATGTCCAGATATGCCTGTGGAAGAGGGATCTGATCCTGGAGAAGGACATAATCGTGGTCACGCCTAAGGAGTATGAAGAGAGGAAAGATGACGAGCACTCATTCATACACGAGATCGTATCCACCGGGGTTGTGGCATATGAAGCTTGAGCCCGGAGATTTCGCCGGATTCGCGGAAGAGGATCTGGAGCAGATGGAGTATAACGCGAGGGACGGATTCAGGCTTGCAAGATCCACATGCATGCATGCGCAGCAGTATGCCGAAAAGATGATCAAGGACAGGATCGTCCAGATCGATAGCGACGAACCGCCCAAGACGCACGACCTGGTGGTATTGCTAAGGATTCTGAAGCCGTACTGGAGCATGCGGAGGAATTGGATATCCATTTCGTGTATCTTCCGCATACTGTCCCCAGTTCAGCCCCATCGAGCTGGTCTGGAAATCGATAAAACGTGTGGTGTCCGGCATGTTCATCTTGGAAAGATATCAGCTGATCGATGTCGTCAGAAAGAATTTCATGAAGGAGACGAGCAAGACGAGCTATCTGGAGGGCTGGATGAAGACCTTTTTTTAATCAATCATGATTCTAAAAAGTTAGGTGCGTGACTATAGTTTGAGACAATGGAAGATCTCATCAATGAAGCAATCGGATTAACAGCCACCTAATGTATGGATTGAGATTGTCCAGTTCATCACATCAGAAGAACCAAGGTTCGTCTCTTTAATGCTTTTAGAGCACCGTCAGAGTATCCATGTACAAGTATTTTTGAAGGAGTGCTATGATTGAAATACGTATTAGTGGTTCTAAGTCTCGGGGTGAAGGAATGGTTGAAGCCCAGGTGATGGATGTAGTCAAGAATATGGACTCATACGAAAAACTGTTGTTATATGCTGCTTCCGCCTTCGGAACCGATCTTAAATCCAAGGTTAAGATGCAGAAGTTGATGTTCTTCTGCAACTATGCTTTGCCAGAGGTGTTTGAGGACACTTTGTATTTCGAGGCTTATAAGAAAGGCCCATACAGTCAGGATGTAGAGGAATATCTGCTATCTTTGGAGGATAAGAACATTATCGATCTGCCCTCGTGTGCTCCGACTGAATTGGGACAAAAAGTTTCGCATTATGTGATCCCAAAAGAACCGGTGAAGAGTATCATCGATAGTTACAAGAAGTTCATTTGTAACCTGAATCAAGAGGAGCTCTTAACTTTGATATATGTTTCATTTCCGGAATATCAGATGAATTCAGAGGTATGGGATGATATCAAGAGGAATAGATTGGATGTAGCCACCTCACTGATGCGCAAAAGAGTCGTTAGTTTCTCGAAGGCTATTGAGATATCAGGTTTGGATCAAGATGAATTCGAAAGACATTTGATATCGAAGAGAGTGAGGTGGAGAGTTGTTTAAGATTCTCGATAATACCTTCCTTGCCGCTGCCAGAGGAGATATCGTATGTACCGATATCATGGGCGTAGTGGAGTCTTGTTACAATGTCGCAATTACTTCAGATGTAAAATGTGAGAACGAGGTCCGTCATGGTTCTTTGAAATATCCTATAAATGAAGAATACGAGAACCTAGATTCTTACAAGAAATTATATGACATGTTGAAGAGAAGGAACGTATGGATCGGTAAAGGGGAGCTTTCTTCACTTTTACGCTCCATATTCATGACGCATGACGGGATAGACAACTATCTTGTTACGGATGATGGAAAAGCGAGGGAATTTATAAGGGGAGTCCACAACGATCCGGATGTAATCAAAATACTGGGTTTTGTTCCCGAAGAGGTCAAGGTGGTTGGTACCATAGGTCTGATAGTTCATTTGAAGGAAAAGGGAAGGATATCCCAAGAGGTATGCCATCAGATAAGGCTGGATCTGGAGAACAGTACATTCCGCGCTAGCAGGAATCTGCTAGAATTACTCGGTTAAAAGAAGGCATCCAGCTTCTTCGTCTTAAATTTTTTAGAATATTTCATCTCATGAAGGGCGATTCTGGTTCTGGGATCCAAAGATTTCGAATCGATGGCATCTTTGATGCTCTCGTTCCTCGATATGAACGATCTCATGTTTTCTATCTCAGTTATCTGGTTGGAGATTGATTCCATCGCATATTTTTCAGTCTCATTCGGAGAACAGAATACCTTGCGGTAATGGTATGTATCTGAATCGAATACTTTGGTACGTTCGAATCCGGGAATTGTTTTGTCGGAGCCACCTTTAGCAATGTGCTTATCCCCTATGATATCGATGCCACCCAGGAATCCTACGAAATCTTTCGCTTCGAAGTTTCCTATGTTCTTCTTGTCCATTCCCTGATAGGCGTTCATGGAGTAGATTATGCCCTCTTTCTCTATGTTGTATGAGTCCCATTCTCTGATGAAGCTTCTTAGCCAGGTACCGTTTATCAGGGACCTGCCGTTAAAGTCCAGTATGAACGATGTGATATCCATATCGATGAAATGTTTGAGTACCTTAGGTATCTTATCATTTGGTATGCATGTGGGGATAGTTGCCATGACAGGTTTGTTGTTCCTACATGATGAATAATGATAGAATGCATCGGACAGGTTGAAATACATTTCACATTGAGATTTGTCCAGCCCTCTTATCAGATCGAACCATGAGGGTACTACTACCACATCGGTATGGACGTATTGGATGTCGGACATCTGCTTGATCTGGTCTATCGTCGGCATTTGTGTGGTCGATCCATAGGCCAATGTGAATATATTTACGGATCCCGGATCCATCTGTCTCTTTGTGGATTCAGAATACTTGCGATCGTACTCTGAATTGCTGGAGCATTTATCTAAGGTCTCCGGACTTATGCGACGATACATCTCACGGACTGGTGATAAACCATCCATCTGTTTCAGGCTGGGTTTCAGAGGGGTGTTGAACTTCGTATCCCCCGATGTCCCCATCCTTACGGTTTTGCTGCTGGACACGAAGTCATCATCAGTCCGAATGTCGGAGACAGATAGCTTGGACATTATCTTACCAGAGCGGATTAGGTGTTCTCTCTATAATTCATTATCTGAATCAGGTCCAATATCACTAAAAATCGTAAACATGTTTATGCCGGTGTGTTTGAGCGAATATATACGTATATGAGAATATGTGCTTTTATTCAACAAATCGATGATACTTCGATAACATGGCAATTATAGAAATAACCATTGGGGTAATCGCAAGTATCGTAGCAACTGTATTTTGCTTTTTGTTCTCTCAACTGTGGGGGATAAATGATAAGAACACTATCGATGGACATCTGGAAGTGGTAAAAACCAGTCTGTATGAGATATCTATGAAAGTGGATTACCCGGAGGATTATGGCAGGGTAGTATCTCTGCTCGATCAGGTTACGATAGCGACATACGGGGCAGCTTCGTCTATCAGATTGTTAACTTATGGATTGGATTTCGGTAAGAAGAAGTTTGTTTACACGGTTTTAGCAGATCTGATCCTCATGTGTGAGAGTTGCAGGAATACCACTGTCGGGTATAGCGGCAAATCCGAGATCGAATCAAGGTGCGAGGAGATCGCTGAGAAGATATCGGTATATAATGCGGTTACGCATCCTCTAAGTACCAAATACTGCATGATAGATATGCTGAAGTATTATAATTACAAGAATAGTTTTGCCGATTCCATAAAATATTCGGAGATAGGGCGCAGATTCAGCAGTGACGAGATAATCGATTTTTTGAAAAGCGATTATGCCATTGAACGTAATTCATTCAAAACTGATGCAAATGTCCTTTGGGTAAGAAACAGAGGCTTCGATAGGGACTCATATGTTAGTTTTATCGAATCTAAAATGAAGCATAAATGAATCGCAAAGGGTGATCTTTTCATGTTGCATTAGTCGACCGGAATCGGTCGGTTCTGATAATTAAAGAACGGCAAGGGCAGAATATTGATACGGTATCGGACCGATTCCATGAAGGATCATGTTTGGATATTGTAATATATGCTCCTCTAGGCTACCGTTACATTTGGTCATGTTTACATCCTTATTGAAGGTATTGGAACTTGTATTTCGTTGTTTTAGTCGAATAAGGACTGACGGTTACCCGTCAGTCCTTATTCGACATAATCGGTGGGATGCTGTACGACCTGTTCACCAAGTCCAGGTGATGGATCGAAATGCACGTCGACCCGAACGTGACTTCGATCATTGTCGATACGCCGTTGAACGGATCATGATTCTTGAGTATCATCTCGGGCCGGGTACTTTCGCTACGAAGGACGGGGGTGATGATCCACATCTCGGGAACGGAGGACCGGTGCGGGGTCGTTTTTCCGCGAGATATGGTTTGGATCTTGTTCCATACCCCTGAAAGGAGCCCTATCCGTTAGAGACCGTATGACCGGGTAGTAGCCAGACATAGCAATAGGATATCTGAAAAAGAAGAAGCGAAGGGTCCTGCTTAATGAAAAAGGCGGACAAGTGCATGGACAATGCGGAATCGAACACGATATTCTATAAAGCGAATCGGAGTATGAAGAAATGGAGAAGACGTGGCAACGAAGAGTTTCTTTCAGGATATGGTCACCGATACCAAAGAGGCTGCCGACAGGCTGATTGCGGCGTTCGATGAGGCCCGACTCGGATGCGCTCGGTATCGACACCTTCAAGACCCACAGGGTCGCAACGGATCCCGAAGAGCTGGGGAGGATCTTGAATTGGTGAATGAAACGATCATAGCTCCTCTGCGTATTCTGCTGAAGAGATATGGCGAAGACAAGTGGCTGGAATCTTGGACTCATAACATGATTGTATCGGGTCGGATCAGGAATCCTTCCTGAAAGACAAGGATAATGATGATACTAAGCGAATAGCTTGTGAAAAGAGTTCTCACAACATACTCAATTAGAACGTGCGCATTACTTTCAAATTTATTTATGATTTCAGTTCAAAGCCCAGTTTTTCAACATGAAATAAGATGTCTGTGGGCCCCTGTCCACAGACATCTGTTTAGAATCAATGATGATATTGCTCATTCATTTTTGGTGCATAGTTTCCTTTTACGGATGCATTTCAGTATGAGAATTGCAACCGGTAAGAAAACAAAAAGTAATCCTAAGTAAGGCAGTATATCGACAACATAGAAGATCTTGTTGATACGTCCGCTGGTTATCAAAAAATGCCCTCCCATGATATCAAAGAAAGCAGAACCGAGGAACATCATCCAGCCACTGATGAATAGTGTACAAAATACTGTTGTTCTGTTACCACTCATATTCACACCCAGACCATGTATAATGTTTCATCGTCCATAATTTGGATTGAGCTGCCGATCGGATATTCAGCAGTTGTAGACATAGGGTTCGCTGAAAACCCTATGAACGTGTATCCCTCCTTATAGTATTCAGGATCTGTTAGAGTAACGTGCGACCCTTCACTATAAATAGTGGTCCATTGACTTTCGAAAATATCTGGATACTCGTCTTCATAGATTGATCCATCAGCACCATTAGAATCAATAGTTAAGGAATGTGGCAAGCCTGTAAAAACGACAAACATTGTCTTTTCAACCGTGTTAAAATCATTCCAAAACAGATTATGCTTACAGAATTGTATGGAATAAACATCACGTTGGATACAATGACCTAGGCCGTTCTGACAATCTATTTTCATCAACTTTGCAGGCTCTATATAAAAAGATTCTGAACCAACAAAGGCATTTTCATTTACATCATGCCAAATATCAATGAGACTTAAACCAGTATTCGAACGATCGTGAACTATAACATCTGGGATGTTGTAACTCCAAGAAATCGATTCATTAACACCAAGTAAGTCCGGTAGGCCGACTTCGGTACCGAATTGAATAGTGACTGTTGAATCTAGCGGTGTCGTAGTGGGAGCATGGTAGAGATATGTTAGATTAGACTGCGTATTCTGAGTCTTTGTGTACATGTCCGCAGTATATCTGTTATCATCAGGTACAGATTCTTGATAAAAATGAGCATGATAATAGTTGTATCTCTCGTTATCTTCATTCAGGACGAAATAATTGGTAGAGATATTCATCCAGCCATAATCATTTTCGTAGACATAAGCAGTAGAAGAGTGTTCTGTTCCCCACGGTAAATCAAGAATTCTGGATTCTTGCATTGTTTCTTGCTTAAGCTTTTCATAGATCCAGCAATATGTTTGGGCCATTGCTTTGCCGGTACCGCCGTCATCTATGCTGTTGCATTCATAGCTTGAACCGTCAGCGGCCTTGCACACGCTATATGTGTCACAGCCCTCCATGAAAGCCTTGAAGTTCAGGCCAGGGTTCCTGAGGAACAGGTCCGGCGAGTCCAGGACCGTTACTATAACGCCGGAATCCAGCAGAGAGCTCAGATAGCTGTCCATCGCTGATCTGTTCTGCGTTTTCGCCCAATCATCATCGATGATGACGGCTTTGGCATCCGCCGCATCTGCCAGTTCGATGCTGGTGCGGATATCGCTTGTCCCGAACGATATCCTCTCCGAGATGTCTGAAGGTTCTTCCGACAGTATCAGAACCGGTATGTTGGTAGCTGTCGCTTCGCGGAACTCTCTTTGTTCAGAGGCCTCCATCGCCAGCGTTATGCACACTGTACCGATAATTAAAACGGTCGCAAGCAGAATGTAGAATGCCTTGGGATTCATGATCCTTCCTCCTGTACGTAATCTATTGTCATTTCTTCGACCTCCTGAGGTCGGATATTATATCGATCAGCTAGTATATATTGTATATGTTCAATAATTACAATATACACTATAAATACTAGTTTTGCCTAATGACGAGCGTATCATGGACCTTGTAATCAGTCCCACATCGGGAAAACCCATCTACGAGCAGCTGGAGGAGCAGATCAAGAACCTCATTATCACGAGGAAGCTGCAGCCAGGGGATCCGTTGCCGAGCATGAGAGACCTTGCAAGAGATCTCGGTATCAGTCTGATTACCACCAAGCGCACCTACAAGGATCTGGAGGAGCAGGGTTTCATAATCTCCATGGTCGGAAAGGGCAGCTTCGTATCGGAGAACAACCTAGAGTTCCTCTCCGAGTACAAGTACAGGGAGGTGGAGCAGTCATTGAGAAAGGCCGTCGAGCAATCGAGGATGTGCGACATATCCCTGGAAGATATGATCGAGGTCCTGAGGATGCTGTACGAGGAGGGTGCGGATGAGCGAGATTATCGAGGTCAGGGACCTCAGGAAATCATTCAGGGATTTCACGCTCGGTCCCATCGATATGGCGATACAGAAGGGAGCCGTGACCGCTGTGCTGGGGAGTAACGCATCCGGGAAGACGACCTTCTTGAAGTGTCTGGGCAGGCAATACGTATGCGACAAGGGGCATGGGACCTTTCCGGAGGAGAACGGTCAGCTGAGGGTGGGCTTCGTCTATGACGAGTGCCCGTACCCAGGAACGTTCACAGTACAGAGATTGTCCAAGGTTATGTCCGATCTGTATCCAGATTGGGATCGGAACTGCTTCTCGGACATGTGCCCAAGATTCGGTCTTAATGACGGTCAGAGGATAGGGGAGATGTCCAAAGGTTCGAAGATGAAGCTGCAGGCCGCAGTGAACCTGTCGCACAAGGTGGATCTGCTCCTTCTGGACGAGTTCACAGTTGGTCTTGACGATCGTTCCAAGAGATGTGTGATGGGAGCGGTGAAATCCGCTCTTGACGAGGATGTCGCTGTGGTCATGTCCACGAACGACACATCAGACCTGGAAAGGTTCGCCGACCGCATCGTGATCCTCAGGGACGGCAAGGTCGTACTCGACACCGATGTCCCCACATTGCAAGATTCCTTCATGATAATAAGGAGCACAGACCCGAACATCACCATCTCCGCGGATGATTTGGTGAATGTCAGGAAGGAGGGATACGGGTCGGCGTACCTGGTGAGGAGCAATGGTAGGATTCCCGAGACCGTCGGGAACACGGTGGTGGAGAGGGCATCCGTCAGGGAGATCCTGGCATTCTACACGGAGGACCGAGGACATGAATGATGTCGTGAAGTCGCTCGTATCCAGCAATCTGCGTTCATCCCGCTACGCGATGATCCTGGTGCCAATACTGTCATCCCTGCTCATGATAGCGGTATGGGTCCACGGGGACAGGGACTACCAGTACTTCTCCTTCCCATTGATCTGTTCCCTGCTGGTAGCATCTTCCTTCGCCCTCATCGGCTCATACAACGATGTCCAGAACGGATGGTGCTCATTCGTGGCATCGTACCACAACGACCGTAAGGGGATGATCGGCTCGATCATCATGACGTTCTACCTCGAGACGGCGATCAGCTGCGCGATAGCGCTCCTGGTCATATCCGTCTTCGATATCCGCATCCTCGCTCATGTCGCTCCGACCTTGGCTGTTGCAACTGTGGGCGTGGCGCTTGTGTTTTCCGCAGCCCTGCTGGCGTATTCATACGCCGGTGCGCATTCCGCATTCATAATCGCGGTGCCGATGTCGGCCATATACGGCGGGATCATCCTGTACCTGTCGGTGGCACGTATGCTGGTATTCGAACCGTACATTCTGCTGATCGCAATTGTCGGCATCCTTGCGATGCACGCCCTGTCCCTGAGGGCCATAGCGCATCTGGACCTGTGATACGATGATGACGAGGACGATGACAGGCGTGGTTTGCATCTCCGTCGGCGTGATACTGTTCGCTGTCCTGTTGCTTGCGACGTATGACAGTGTGACCCCGGAAGAGACGATCGTGAATCCTGTCGATGTATCGATCGCCGTCGGAGGCGAATGGAAGGAGGAGGTGAGGGCCGATGCGGGCACCATAGCATATACATTCTCCATCGTGGAAAGGGAGCCGATCCAGGGGTACAAGTGCGTATCATTGATGGTCACGGTGGATGCCGAATCGGAAATGTCCCTGGACAGGGCGATGATTGGCTGCAACGGCGACGTGAGAATGAATGGACTCAGGATAAGCTCTGAGAGTTCTATGTCCAACACAAAGAAGGAGCTGATCGGTGGGACCCAATACGGTACGAGCGAGGACCCCTTCATGTACAGAGGTACCGGATTCGCCACAGTCTTCGTCAAATCGGACGGGTCGGACGAGCACAGCAGGATAGTCCTGGACTTCCTGATCATAATGTTCGATGACCGTTGCTTGCTTTCGCTGCATTCCCTCACATCGTATTCTGATGAAGATGTCACGAAGAGCTATGGCCAGGTGTTCCGTATATCGGTTGATGCCACGGAAAACTACATCAAGAACACTGCAAGATGATTTACAGGTGTGATGCATAAGTCCATACATCGAACTATTTGTACATATGTGGTGGTTACAAATTTAACCGATGTGCGTTAATCCAAATCATGTCCTCATGTCCCGCCTGATTTCAACTATCAAATTATTAAACATCATAGGATAAAAGTCTGAACTGTCAACCTATATTAGAATTGGAAACAGTTTGGAAGAATTAGTGATGCAATTTCAATAATAGGATTATAAGACGCAGTCCTTTATGAGCGGAGCATTTATTAGAGAAGGATTAATCATCCATCTGCTCTCCTTCGGAAGGGTCGAAACCTCGTCGAAAACGGAAGATTCTCAGGATAACCGACGCCCCTTCGATGGGAGAAGGAGGAAGCGATGAGAAGGAAGAGAGGATCAGCGGGAGCCATGCGCGGCCCCGCAGGGATCGGTTCGATACCGATGATATATGACAGCACTATGATGGCGGTCGACTTCATCGACCGCCTGTCGGGACACGACCCGGACACATCCAAAGCGGTCGCGTCATGCGCCACATTGGCCGTCTATTCGATGCTGTCGGAAGTGGACGACCCGTTCCTGCTGATGGACGAGATCATGATCGACCACGTGAACAACCTGGGAGACCTGGACGAGATGCTGGACGACGGCACTTGGACGGTGTCCGGTTCTAGATGCCCTCACGAATCGGAGTGCGGCGACAGCGACTGCTCCACATGCGTCTTCGCGCAGCTCAGGCACATCGACGTCGGGATGATCGGGAAGAGCCTGCAGTCGAGCATGACCGCAGGCAATCCGGATCCGACAGGCTGAACCGAACGGATCGGGAAAGAGGACGCAGCCCTTGAAACCTCTTCAATCGGCGGTCTGAGGCCGCCGAGCATGTCATCTTATGTTTTGCGATGACCGGCTCTCGAATGGACCGGACCGGAATCAAGACCGGATCAAAACCAGGATCGTTGCTTTTCGTCGGACAATTCGTTCATGCGGATGTCCTCGACCGCTTGTTCCGCTATCTGCTCTGCAAGCTCGTCGGAGTGGTCGCGGATGTAGTCCCTTGCGGCCATCCGTATCCTCTCCTTGATGAATTCCTGCTCTAAGTTTGAAGTCATGAACTGTATGAATGTGTGAACTAAATATACGGTTTATCTGATTCGAGATGAAGTCATTCAATAAGGATGAATGATGGACCGAAGGATCCCCAGGGAAGAACAGGGAAGCTTCGGCCTTTCAGAAGATGTTTTACATAGAGGTCCAGTCTGAAGGTTCAATCTCGGACTGGAAGTCTTGCCGTGATGTCCGAGAGTCCGGTGCGTACAGGCCCGTTTTCAAGGCCTGTACCAACCGTACCTGTCCTTGAACATCCGCATCCAGCCGAAGGCGGCGTTGCCGTTCTTCTTCCTGGCCCACTCGTTGACTTCATCGGATTCGGTCCTGTCGCAGAGCGCCATGAACTTCTCGGGATGGTCGAGGACGTACTGGAAGGCCGCCTGCTTGTTGACGAGCGGTGTCTTGGGGTTCTCCATGACCTTCTCGATATAATGCTGGTTCATAGCGATGGTGTTGGTCCTGGGCATCCTGGTGTTCAGGAACCCTTCGGTCAGCAGCCTTCTCTTGGGATTGGATCCGTCGGGAAGCCTGACCAAACCTCTGGGACGCATCTTTCCCTTCGGACGTGCGGGCGGGATGAGCTCGTACTCATTCGGCATGGTATCCCTCACTCGAATTCCTTCTTGGGGACCATCTTGACGGTTATCTCGAACCCATCGGATTCGAAGCGCTTCATCATGCCCGGCAGATCCTTCCGTCTGATGTCGTCGGGATCCGACGCATCCGATCCCTGAACAGGGCCATCTACGGCCTCAGGATACCTGTCGCTATCGATTGAGTGGGGGAGATCGTCGTCCTCTGCATCTTCAGCGCCGACAGGGACATCTAAGCCGAACTTCGAATTGATCTCCTGTACATCCCTGACGGTCAGAGGGCGGACATCCGTCTCGGGGACATCATAGGCGCCGTTATCGACGAGGGCCTTCCTGAACGCGACCGCATCGCATACCCTGTCCTCGATACAGGAGACAAGGAATCCGATGTCCTCGATGTCGTTTCCGGGTTCCACGGTGAAGACGTAGAAGTCCACGAGGGCGTTCATGAGCGATTCCAGGATGATCGGCTCTTTGCTGTCGGAGAGCTTGTCTGCGACGTTGATGAGCACGTCTTCGAGCTCATCGGGGTCGGTGATCGGTAAACCTGTGATTATTTGATTGCGGAGATCCACTGTGATTGTATCCTTGATCTGATTTGACATTTTATAGTCACTATCCTCGCGATGCTTACGAGGGATCGCGGTCCTCGTGACCTTCGAACGTGACCTGCGATACGGAGATCTATGGATGTCACGGACGATTGATACGATACTTCGCCTATGTTCAAAATGTGGTACAGGAAATCGCTATGGTGTCCAAACTCTATCCTTTCAGGTCCGGGCCGTGCTTCCTGTTGACCGCGGTCGGCTGCAGGAAGGAGTATGATCAGGCAGGATATAAGGGTCTGTGAGAGATATCTGGCACTGTCCACCACTATAGGTCGTTCAACTGAACCGACAGGTCTCATGATTCTTAAGGATTTGACCATGATCGGTCGGTCTGTTCTGAACAAATCATTATGATGTTCCAGAGTGGACCTTCTTCAATCGCTATATTCTGATTGAGAAGTAACCGGTTAAGATACTAGTGAACAAATTGGATATCGATGATTAAAAGTCAAGGAAGATGGGACGAGGCCCATCGAGTTTCAATCCTCTTCGACGAATACCTCGGAATCGGCATTCTTCCTTACGGACTCTATGCCGTTCTTTGCGCTGGACTTCGCGGTGTATCCTTCGGATGCGAGGATGTTCTCTCCGTTATTCGCACAGAGCCTGAACCTGTACTCCCCCGCCTTGTCCTGGTAGATCTCCCACTTGGGGTACTTGAGTTGCTCGTAGTCCTGGACGGTCTGGTCCTCGATGTCCGAGTTGCAGAACCTCTTCACAGATTCGGTGCTCTTCTTTGCGGAATCCAAGGACTTGAAGACCTGGGATACCCCGATGATCTCGTTGTTGCCGGCCAGGAGTTTGAACTTGTATTCGTCGTTGGATGTCTTGGAGATGACATATTTTCCCATGGTTAGCGAAACCGATTATGAGTATAAAAATGGTCAATGCTAATTGACTGGATAAGGGATGCTTAAAAATCCGGTCTCTGGATGGTAGAGAGGCGCCGCCTTCGGAACTGGACGTAACACTTGGCACTGCAGATGACAGTATGGGCTTCAATCAGAACTTGTCGAACCTCATCTGCAACGGCTGTCCGCACTGCATACGGCGACTGGTTTTACTACCTTTTCACGAATGATGATAAAACTGAATTTCGAAATCATCCTGTTCGAAGATCAATGTTCACTAGATTTGAACTCATTAACATCATATTCCAATGAACATTCAAAAAGTAATTGTGGACATAAATTTCACATCATTGTGAATACAATAAGAGAAAGCATCTAAAAAATCATATGGAGGTGACACGAATCTGTTCAAGTGGCTATTGTCAAGTAATTGGTGATAATGCCCTAGAAGTAGCGTCTATAATTAGAAAACTTATCCGAAAGTTCATTCGTTAAATTAAAACTAGAAGGCAACTGATATTGGCGGAAGTTGATGATTAATTAATCAGTGGATGAAAATCATTCTCGGAATTAGCGACACAGATTTGGTTTACAGTCAAATATCTTCTCTTCTGAATTTTTTTTCATCCGTTCTCACAACCGCATCAATCATGCTACGATTCACAACTAGAAAAAATGTCTATTATATGAGTAGTTGTCCGATTAATCGGATTCTTAAAATCCTTTACTATGTATGGCGTGTATTAAATATGCAGTCCTCTACCATTCCTTTCTCCAATATATCTCAGAACTGCCCTTACTACATGCCTGGTTGCCTAGAGGAGAAAGATAAATACGGAAACTAAAAACAGTATGCGCTCATTAGGTATTTGTAATTCTTCAAAGATACACTATTATGTCCAGATCAGATTGTTCCGAGTCTTTTGATTTTAAAAAGATAGATTTTGGGAAAGCTGATGCTATGAACGAACCGGATCTTTTAATAAACGGATTCCTCGATACTGAAGGGTATCTCGATAAAATACTGAATGGAGACAAATACTTCGTCATAGGCCAAAAAGGCTCTGGAAAAACTGCCATTGCCACAAAGATGAGACTAATTTCTGAAACAGAGCATCAAATAATTACAGTACTACAAATGCTGGATGAATTCGATTATGACGGATTTGGAGGAGTGATTCCTGGAAAGCAAATTCCTGAAATACAATACAACAATACCTGGGAGTTTCTATTAGCTCTAAAACTGATTGAATCCTACGCAAAAGAAGATTATAGATTAACTAACAAAAAGTCTGACCCTAAAGAATTATTCAAAGCTTTAAAAAAAATTGGCATTCTTCCGAATAATCTCAAGTCAGTAATCGGTTTGTTCAAAAATAAAGAATTCAAAATTGATGCCAGAGTTGCTCAATATACATCATCTAGCAAGAGATTAGAAAATGAGGATGTGCACAAAATAATTCAGTCAGTTGTTTCCTCCTTGTACGAAATTATACCGGTTAAGAAACATTTTGTAATTTTAGACGGATTGGATAGCGTCCTAGGAAAACGTGAGAAACAATATAGCATTCTTGCAAGTTTGATAAGGACTGCCAATATGATGAATCATAAATTCAAGGAATTAGACATAACGACAAGAGTTGTCATCCTTTGCAGAAAGGATGTTCTTGAAAAATTAAACGACCCCAATAGAAGCAAATACATACAAGATTCAGGAATCGAGCTCAACTGGTATCAATCAATCAATGATATAACAAATTCTAATCTATACAGATTAATCAATCTGAGAACAAAGAATTCGTTAAAGAAAGATATTGACGTAATGGATGAATTCTTTCCAGCTGAAATTTATAATAAGGAAACATTCAAGTACCTTTTGGATAACACCAGATACACTCCTAGAGACCTGATTCAATTAATGAATTACATTCAGAGCACTTCCTATTCCTATGGTGCGACAGAACAGACAATTAAAGATGGAATAAATGCATATTCTGAGAGTTATTTTCTCATGGAGGTCAAAGACAGTATAGTAGGAATGCTATCCAATGAGGAAATAGAAACTTCATTTCAGGCCATTAGGACAATTGGTCTGACAGAGTTTAGCTATCAGGATTTCCAAAAAGAACTCCCTGCTCCTGAAAAAGCCCTCATGATGCTGAACGCCCTATATATGGCTGGAGCGATTAGCAATATCGACAGAGATAATGGAGAATCATTCCGTGTCAGCAAATTCAGAAATCCCAATTCGATATTCAATGAAAAGAAGATGATTTCTGTGAATCCGGGTCTGAATAAGGCACTGATGATTCATCCGCCCTCCAAAGGAAAGAATTATTGAGAAATAAACCAAACCCAATCATTCACTATTTTAAAACAACATTCAGAATTAGAGATATGATAGCTCTCTGTTAATGATCCAGAGGAGGCAATTGCTTTGTATCGATACATCTGATGATCAGTCTGTGTAGCAAGTGTTCACTATCTTTAACAAATTGCTCATTGTTGTTAGACAATTCATGAACTGATTTTGATCTATAATTATACAACTATCTGACGTGTTCTTCTAGACCATCATCATGTAAAAATTCAGCTATCTTTCTAGATAAACGTGAATTCGGCACATCTCCTTGAATTATTCCGATTTCTGCATAGCGTCCGCTGCCAATTATCGGACCGTTGCCTCATCCCAGCAGATGATCCGGGTCGATCTCGAGAGCTTCCAGTATCCTCAAGAACAGGTCTATGTG
>JAEEGL015454270.1_pt1 | contig 27134 bp, 20 predicted proteins | sample 9134231 | NCBI WGS metagenome assembly JAEEGL01 (sample SAMN16246548, study PRJNA631951) | gut metagenome | biome: gut microbiome; feature: rumen; material: fiber-attached | host: Bos | place: Iran: Karaj | collected 2018-10 | reverse complement strand
TATTGCATATCCTGTTGAATATGTTGTCTCTATTCCTCCTGTTGTTAATGTTAATTCTCCTCCTTCATCATTGTATATTGTCCCATATGTTGAATTTGTTATTTTTCCATGTACTGTACTTGGGTCTTCTTCATCTGTTACTGTACTATCTATTATTTCTAATTTTCCACTGTTTTTTATTACATAATCTGAAACTGTATTTGTAAAAGTTAAACCATTTAAATCAATCTTAATATTTTTAGTATTATCAACAATTATTGGAGCATCTTTTGTTATATCAACAACTATATCGATTTCTATTTGATCTTCATATGTACCTCTAGTATTGTTTGCTGCTTCTATTGCTTTTTCTATTTTTGCATATCTAGTGTTTCCTATCATTGCTTCAATTGCAGAAACTCTTTCTAATATAGTCATTAATACATCAGCTGTTTCTGTTTCAGATACAGTTGGCTCATATAACAAAGGTGTATTTGTTATTGCACCATCTATTGTTGTTCTTCCATAAATTACACCATCATAATAATTAAATGTTCCACCATAATTTAATATACCTCTAGATTTTCCTTCGATAATTGGACTATCTATATCTGGAGCTTCTATGTCCGCATATCCTGTTGAATTATCTTCTCCTAAAGTTAAAGTTGCTCCGTTTTCTATTTCTATTGCAATATGATTCATGCTATAAACTTTTCCATATCCATCATTTGCAGAATATTTTGATTTTAATGTACTTGCTAAATCTGTATCTTCAACATAATCTGATATATCATATTTGTTATCAACTATTTTTAAACTTCCGCTTTGTACATCGAACATACTTTCTTGAAGTCTTGATGTTACAGTATATCCATTTAAATCAATTGTTATATTTTTATCATTAATTTTTGTTGGTTCATTTTTAATGTTATCAACAATTTGAACTACTACTTCTCCAGAATCTGTAGTAATTCCTTTTTCATTTAATGCTTCAATCATTGCACTTAAGCTTGTATATTCTGTTCCTATTAAACTTGAATCTGGTGAATCTAAAATAATAGCAACTGCTGTTTCTTGAATGTATGAAATAACTGAAACATTTACAGGAATATGTGTTAGATTTCCTGCTTTATCACTTACCCATATATAATAATCTCCATTATCTGTTATACCTGTTGCTGTCACTTCTCCTGATTCAGCTGATATAAATGATGCTGGTGCAACTTCTTGAATTGTAATTCCATAGCCTAATATATCTGATTTTCCATAATCATCTGTTGCATCTTGGTCTGCCATTCTTATTGTTATTGTTGCCTCATCTCTTGTTGCATTTTCATTAATACTTAAAACTTCAACTGTTGGTGCAATTTTGTCAATGTTATTTATATTCAAACTCATAATTGCACTATATTTTCCATCTTTATACTTTGATTTTGTATATATTATTCCATTTTTTTCTATAGAAACTTTTTCTTGTTTATTGTATAAACTCCATTCTACTTCCTCTAATTCATTATTTGTTTTTCCATTTTTATCTGATACGTAATAATATATTTCTTCTTCACTGTTACCAAATAATTTTATTTTTCCATTACTTTCTTCATACATGAAAATAGCAGTATCTTCATCAGAACCAGATACTGTTTGTGTTTCTCCATTTACTGTTTTAGTTATCTCCTTAACATAGCTTGATACTTCGTTAGATACTGTTGCATCAATTACGATTACAGCTTTATCAAATGTACTCTTATATCCTGTTGGCATATCTGCAGGTTCTATTTCAAGCTCATATTTTAAACCTTCTTCTATGCCTTCTACTTTTACCTTTAAACCTTCATCAGGCACATCAAATGATTGATCATCATTAATCGTAATTTCTTCATCCGTGTAGGCATTATAGTAGCTAAGATTTAAAGAGTCAGGTTTTGTTACTGTAATAGAGCAATCTGAAAGGATGTTATCATCTGCAACTTTAAGTTCATTTATCAAAAGATATGTATTATAGACTCTAACACTTTCATCTGCACTATATCTTGTCATATCAGTTATTTTGTTTGCTATACTATCTCTTTTGTAATTTACAGAAAACGCTATACAAACGCAAAATAATATAAGAGTTATAGCAACTAGCACTAGCTTTAAGTTAACCTTCTTCACTTTTGATTCCCCTTCACTATTTTTTTCTACTTCCATGTTTTTCTTAAAATCCATTAGTCTTTCCTCTTAAATATTAAATTATTTAAATAACATACTTAATATAATTAATATAATTATTTAAGAAGATTTACAATAACAGTGAATTTACAATTTCAGTTGTTTTCTAGGGACATAGCATTATTTATAATATATCTTTTTATTTACTTTTTGATTAAAAAAATATATATTTAATATTTACTTTTTCTTTTCAGTTACAATTTATAAATATAAAAAACAATAATTGTTACGGAATATTCACTTATAAGTCTTATTCAATAAAAAAATCTCTAGCTTCTCGCTAGAGATTTTTTTATAACTATTTATTTTATTCTATAGAATCAATAACCGCATCTGCTTCTTCTTTAGTTAAATAATGATATTTTACCATTTTTTTTAACACCTGATTTTGTCTTTGCTTTGCAAGCTCAGGGTTTTTAGTTGGAGCGTAAACTGATGGAGCGTTAGGGATACCTGCAAGAAGAGTACTTTCATATAGGTCCATATCTTTTACTTCTTTATCAAAATATCCATGACATGCATCATAAATATTATAATATCCATCTCCAAAATAAATTGTATTTACATATAATTCAAATATTTCTTCTTTTTCTAGGTTTTGTTCTAGCTTAAATGTCATAAATACTTCAGCAACTTTTCTGGTTATTTCTTTCTTTTGATTAAAATATATATTCTTTGCAAGTTGTTGCGTAATTGTACTTCCCCCCTCAACTATTTTTTGTTCTTTAATATTCATAACAACAGCTCTTCCAATAGAAATAATGTTAATTCCATTGTGCTTAAAAAAATTTCTGTCTTCAACTGCTAAAACTGCATTGATATAATCTTTAGGAAGCACTTCATACTTTGTGTAATTTTCTGTTTTTTCTTTTATTTGATTTACTTTTTCCTCTATGCTTATTTCTTCTATTGCATCTTTATATAACTTATAACCTCTATAAATATATATTCCTGTTATAACAATTAATACAATAATTATAAGCAATAATAATTTCTTTATAAATTTAATCATATTTACCTCTACTATATATATTTTACCATTAAATATTGTTCTTTCAATAAAATTAATAAAATATTAAGGACTCCTAAATGGAGTCCTTAGTCTTTATTATTTTCTTTGTTTTATATTAATTAAGAAATTTATTATTCATATATGATCTTAATAATTAATTAGTCTTGCAACAAGTCCATATGAAATAACCATCATTATAATACTTGCCATTAATATTCCAATCATAATTGCAATAAATGATTTTTTTCTATCCATTTCCAAAACTGAAGCAATTAGTGATCCGGTCCATGCACCTGTTCCTGGAAGTGGAATCCCAACAAACAAAACTAATCCAAAATATCCAAATTTTTCAATTTGTCCCTTATGTTTTTCTACTTTTTCAAATAACCAATCAGCAAATCCCTTAAAGAACTTACTGTTTTTCATCCATTCTAGTATCTTATTTATTAATAATAAAATAAATGGTATTGGAATTATATTTCCTATCATCGAGATTATATATCCTGTTGCAGGAGAAAGTTTTAATATTGATGCTGCTAAAATTCCTCCTCTTAATTCTAATAAAGGTAATAATGAAATAATAAATACTACTATTTCTCTTCCATATTTAATTGCTGTTAGGCCTTGAAAAGCTCCTATTAACATATTTACTAAATTTTCCATTTTTGTCTCCTTGTTTAAAACATCTTTATTATTATATCTGTTTGTATTCAATTTTTCAATCTATTTATAAATAAAAAAGGTCTTATCTTTAATAAGACCTTTTTATTAGAATCTTCTTCTATTTATGATATATGTACTACCTAAAACTGATTTAGCTTGATGCTTAATTTGTCCAGCAACCTCTCCAATTTCAAGTGTTGTTTTATATATTTTTGAGTCTACTTCTAGTACAGCTATTGAAATTGTTGTTAGTGGAAATTGCTCAATAATTCCTCTTCTGTTTGCAACTTCAACATATCCTCTTTCTACATCAACTTCGTTATAAAAATCTACTGCATATTTATCAAACTCTAAAATAATTTCCTGACAAACTTTATCATAATCTGTTTTACTAATAATTGCTACAAAATCATCTCCACCTATATGTCCAATAAATGTATTTCCTTCTGGTATTTGATGTACATGTTTTGTTATTGTTCTTGCTGTAAATTTAATAATTTCATCTCCGTTTGTAAATCCATATACATCATTATAGGCTTTAAAGTTATCTAAGTCAAAATACATAATAGCAAAAGTTTCTTTATTTAAAAGTCTTTTTTTCATTTCTGTTTGAATTTGAACATTTCCGGGCAATCCGGTAAGTGGACTAATTCTTCTATTTCTGGATAATAAACTAACTAAATTTTTTATTGTATAATATAAGTACTCATCTTCTAATGGCTTTTTTATGTAATATTCAACATCTGTTTTCAATACTTCAACAATATGTTCTTTATCTTGATCAGAACTAATAACTATTATTGGTGTTATACTGTTATCTTCGTTAGCTCTTATACTTTTGCAAAACTCTACAATTCTTAAATCTGAATTATCTTCATCAATAATAATTAATGCAGGAATATTTCTAAGAGCAACTTCTAATTCATTAGTACCTATTGTTTTAAATTTATATTCATCTGTTTCTCTCTTAAAAGACTCATTCAGTTTTGTTTCTAGTTCATTATTATTATCTATTATATATATTTCTTGAATCATAAAAACTCTCCATATTATTGCAACTAGTCTTCACAATATATTTCCTTTGTTTCATGTTTTTCCATTCCATCTGGTCTAACAATATTTATTGTTATTTTATTATTGCCTGAGCCTACATTAAAGTTAAATGAAGCAGTCTTTACTTCTTCAGGCGCTGCATCTCCTAAATTAATTGGTATATCGACATCATTTAAGTTCATAACCATTTCTTTTATTCCAGAAGGAGATTCTACAGAAACATTTACTTTGTGTTTATCTTCACTATCTTGTTCTATGTTTATTCTAACATCTTCTGCTGATACATTTTCATTTACTATTTCTTCTTCTACTTCTGTTCTTGTATTATCAACACTCACTGCAACAACTTTAACATTGTTTCTGCTTCCTGAAATATTAAATCCGAAAGATGCATCTGCTGGGGTTTGATCTCCTATATCTACATCAACATTTTGGCCATTGATTTCTAGTAAAATTTCTTTTATACCAACATCATGTGTAACTCTTACATCAACATGACTTTTATCTGCAGATACAGTTATTAATATGTCAGGTTTTGTAACTCCTGTATAACTTGCTTCTTTTGATTCAGAATTGTTGCTCTTATCTACAGCTATAATCATTAAATCATTTTGACCTTTTAATATCTCTATATCAAAAGTAATAGTTGTTTGTTCTTCTGATTCTGCAACAACTTTTGTTTCTTCTTCATCATTCCATCTATATGTAACAAAATCTATTGCTGTTTCATCTGTTGCTGTTATAACCAATTTATTTCCAACAACTTCAGTATTGATAGTAGGTTTTTCTTTATCTTCTCCAACATCTGATGTGAAATTTCCACTATAAGTTGACTCTACACCATCACGGTCAACAACTTTTATTGTTAAATCATGAGAACCAGCTAATAAATTAATTTCTGTTTCTATTTCTGTTTCTCCATTACATGAAATCGCATTATCTTTTGTTTGATCCCAATTATATATAATTTTATCAATTGCTTTGTCATGTGATATTTTTATTTTTAAAGTGTTATCTGTTTGAGTTGCACCTTGAGTTACCTCTATCTTTGCTTGAGTTGCTTTTGCAATAACTTGTTCTTCTGTTTTCTTATTTTTTAGAATTGACATGACTCCAATCACTAATAAAACAATTGCAAATAATGCTAATAAAATAGCAAAAACCCTGACAACTACGTCTGATTTTGCTGTTTTTCCTCCACCAGAAGTTTTATTTGGATTATAATCTAATATTTGGTTCATGTGTTCACACCTCTATCTATAATACTTCAAGCATAATTATATCATATAGCATTTTTGTTGTAAACAGAAAAAATTACCTTTTCAAATAAAAAAAATAGGCTTATAAAAAGCCTATTTTTTTATATTATAAAACATATTTTTTTATTAATATTAATCCTGATGATAAGATACTTAATACTACAAGTATTAATATGAAATATGTTTGATTTGTACCAGTTGAAATCGCTAAGAATACTTCTGCTGTATCATAATCATCTTCTTTTGGTACTTTGTTATCTGGTGTAGAATCGATATCTGGTGTATTGCTGTCATTTTTATCTTTGCTAATCTCAGCAATATTTGTCTTTAATCCCATATTTTTATCACTATTTTTCCACTTAAATACAACATCTATTGAAGCAGATTTACCTGGTTCTAGTTTTGTATTTGATAATGCAGCAGTTGTTATTAGATTATCTGAAGCTTTTGTCCATTGTTTGTTTTCATCTGAAATAAACTCTAATCCTTCTGGAATATAATCTTTTATTTCTGATGCATAACCAGCAATTTGTCCTTCATTCGTTACTGTAATTCTATATGTAAATTTAACTACTGTTTTATCAATTTTCTTTCTATGAATTTCAACTTTTTGTAAGCCATCTGTTGAATTAACTAAAATTTCTCTTCTTGTTCCATCTTCTGTTATCTCAATTTTAATTAAATCTTTACGTAATGATAAGTCAAAGTATTTTACAAAAATTTCTTCATCATCAATATCATCTTCTTGATCTTTTGGTTTATCATTATCTGGAATTGAATCAATATCATCAATTGGTTCTCCATTTTCATCTGTGTCTTCTGAAATCTCTGCTATATTTTTGATTGTATCATTCTTATGACTTACATCTGTTTTAAGTGCATCTTTATTTACTGTAAATACAACTTGTAAGTCTCTAAAATCAAATTTCTTTTCGCCTTCTTGATATGCTTTTATTGGTCCATCATTTCTAGCTAAAGATTTTTCTCTGCATAAGTAATCTGTTCTTATAGTTACTGCTTTTGATTCATCTGTTGTTTGTTTTCCATTTGAATCATACATTTTCCAGCCATATTTTTGGTTATCACTATTCTTTGAATCAAATGTTAAACCCTTTGGAACATTATCTTTTACTTCTGCAGCATATCCATTTATTTCACCTTCATTATATACTCTAATTGTATATGTAATTTTATCTCCATATTCAACTTGTAAAGGATCAACTTTTGGATCTTCAATTTTTACTGAACCATCTTTTGAACTTATAACAAATTTTGGTTCTCTACTTGTAATTTTATTTCCATTTACTTCAGTAATAAATTTCTTTAAAGATAAGTCAAATACTGCTGGTTCTGTAACTGGAATTAATTTTTCATAATCATTATCATCTTGTGGTGTTCCATCTGGTCTTTTTTCACCATCTGGATAATTTTCTGGGTTTACTGTATTTGGTGTTGAATCTATATCTGTAACAGGATTTTTATCTTTATCTTTTTGATCTGTTACTTCTGCTATGTTTCTTAAATTATTATTTTCTGCAGTATCTGCTAAAACAATACATACTACTTTAATGTCTTGACTATCAAGAGTTGTCTTTGTTTTATCAAATGCTTTTAATAATTTATCTTCATGATTTGAATTTAATTTTGAAGAAGTTATCTTTAATTTTCCACTATAAACTTTAACATCATCTAAAGAATTTACTCCTGTAAAATCATCAGCAGATAAATTCTTTGTTGCATTTTCTATATCTTTTAATTTTAGTTCTTTTAATTCATAAGTATTCTTTGTTAAGCTCCAGTAATTATCTATGTTAGTTGTATATTCTGGTAAGAATCCTAATCCTTCTGGAACATAGTCAGAAATTTCTTCTGCATATCCATCTATTTCACCTTCGTTATATACTCTAATTGTATATTCTACAATGTCTCCGACTCTTACTTTTACTGGTGTTTTATTAGTAGTAAATTTATATTCTGCATCTGTTTTTCCTTCTTTTAAAGGTTTAACATTAACTTCTGGTGCTCTACTTGTAGATAAAGCATTTTTATTTACTTTAGTAACAAATTTCTTTAAGTTTAAGTCAAATGCTTCAACTAAAACTTCTTCTTCATCTAAATCATCTTCTTCTGGGTCATCATTATCTGGTTCTGAATCATCATCCTCTACTGGATTTCCATCTTCATCTGTATCATCTGAAATCTCAGCTATATTTCTGATTGAGTTTCCTCCAGTTGAACTTACATTTACTTTAAATACCACTTGTAAATCTCTATAATCAACTGTTGTTCCATTATATGGTTGTAATGCTCTTTCTCCCCTTGAGTCTGAATTTTCTTTAGATAAATAATCTGTTTCTATATAAACAGCTTTTGTAGCATCATCTGTTTCTTGTCCGTTTGCATCATACATTTTCCATTTATAAGTTGTGTTAGTTGAGTTTTCTGGGACAAATACTAATCCTGTAGGAATATTATCTTTTACTTTTGCTGCATATCCTGCAACTTGTCCTTCATTAAATACTCTTATTGTATAAGTAACTAAATCTTTATCAGAAACTTTTAGTGGTGCTATATTTGTATCTTTGTCTATTCTAACTCTTAAATTGTTTGGATTTCCAGCGCTTAAGTCTACAACTGTATAGTTACCTCTTCCTGTGATTCTTTCATCATTTACTTTTGAAATGAATTTTATTAAGCTTAAATCAAATCTTTTTGCTACAATTACTTTCTCAAAGTCATCATCATCTTGAATACCTTTATAATGATAATTCTTATCTGTTAAATCATCTTTATTTTCAGAATTTCCTTTATAATTATCTGTATTATTATCATTTTCAATTTCTGGATTATTCATTGTCTGTGAATCTCTGTCGTTTACATCTGTTTTTTCAAACATTTCTGTGCAAATTTCTGCAATGTTTGTTAATGTAGTACTATCTGCAACATCACCTTTAATTTGACATTCAATTTGAACAAATGCACTTGGTAATTCTGTGTCATGCTCTGGATCAAATGCTCTAAGCTCTGTGTTTGCTAATTTAGTTGTTTTATAAAGTACTAAATTATTTCCTTCACCAACTTTTGTCCATCCATAAGTTTGGTTTATACTACTATCTGCAGCTAATTCTAATCCTTTTGGTAAAGCATCTACTATTTCTATACCTGTAGATTTTACATCACCTTCATTATAAACTCTAATTTCATATACTACTTTATCACCTGTGCTAACTTTAACTGCTTGTTTTGCATGTTTATAATCAGCTGTAGTTGCTGTTACATTTTTTAAACCATCTAATACAGGCTCTGGTTTTCTATTTGTTATTGTTGTATCATTTACTTTAACAATGTATTTTCTTAAAGCCAAGTCTGCTTCTGGAGCAATTTCATATGGTAAAGTAACTTCATGAGGAGTATTTCCTCTTGTTACTAATACAACTGGTTGATATGGTTTTTCACCTTGCTCAACCTCTCTTGTACTTTGCCATAATGAGCATTCTGTCTCATAGTTTGTATATTTATAATGTAATTGAACTTTTTTAATTGATCTATTAGTTTTTGGTATATAAATTGAATAATTTACATTAAATATTTCATTAATGTTTTTATTTGTTGGAGCTTCTTCACCTTCAATTTTTATTAAATAATCATTTCTATTAATTACATTACCATTTTGATCTAATAATTCTAATGTATATTGACTTGGATCAGCTGTTCCTGCTTGAACTCTAAATGGTCCAATAATAGTATTTGATGCATCTGATGAAACAGTTGCATTTGTACTGTCTAATTCAGGATATGTTACTTCTGAACCACTACTTGGTCTTGTTTTTGCTGTATTTATTAAATACCTATATAAATGTTGCACTAGATTGTAACGTAATGTTCCTTTGTCTCCAAATTTATCTCTATATGATTCGAAATTTAAATTATTAGACATTTCTGCAATTCTAATTGGTAAACTTTCAGAATGATATGTTGAATCATCACTATTTGTAAAATACCAAATAGCACATTGTTGAGCAACATCAATATCATCATCTGTTAATAAATATTTTATCTCGCTTCTATCTAAATCATCTTCGTTCCAGTCTGCAAAAGCTTTATCAATAAATTCATTTCTTTGATCAGGAGCTTGATGTTTTAAATATATATTATTAATTAACCATAGAACAGCTCTATAATTTTCTGTCCAATTTTCAGAGCTTGTTGTATAGTTTGTTCCTAAATGTAAATTTCTAACATTTAAATCTGTTTCATTTGCAAAATTAGCTATTTCTCTATACTCAACATCTCTTGTACCTATTGTAGATTGTCCAGGGAATTGATATGTAGCATTTAAGCAATATATTTCATTTTGATAATTTGCTCCATTATCATCTGAAACAATCTTAAATACTGTTACTCCATCTGGATGTTCTGTGTTTCCTGCGATTTTGTAAACATATTGTGTTTTGTCATAATTTGCATTATACTTTGCTAATTCATTGCTATCTGTTATTTCTCCACTAACTTCCCCACCCTCACGTGGCATTATTACATATAAGTTTGCAGGACTACTCATTTTTGTTCTAGTAACCTCTGCAAGAACTGTAGAAATATGTGGCATAACTAATGTTATTAAACAAAATAGTACAAAAATAATTTTTGTAACTCTTCTCTTTAACATAAATTTCTCCTCCATTTTTTTACATATAGTACATTATTATATAATATATTGTAAACTAATTAAACTCTATATGTCAACTACCCGTTAGGGAGTAGCCGACTCCTAGTCCTAGAGCCGCCTTTCTTACAACATACATTTCAATTATATTACATTTTTGTCTCAAAATCAAGGCTTTTCAGTCTTTTTTTAACTTTTTTATCATGTTTTTTCTATTTCTTGAATATTTTTTAATATATTTTTGGATTGAGGTACACGAAATGAAAAGATTTTTTTACTTTTTTATATTCTTTGTATTACAGATGACAACTGTATTTGCCAGTTCTGAATCCAGTGTTAAAACTAATGCAAAAAATATAGTGGCTATTGATAGAAAGAGCTTATCAATTTTGTTTGAAAAAAACTGTTTTAACCCTGTCCCAATGGCGTCTACTACAAAAATTATGACATGCATTATCGCATTAGAAAATTCTAACCTAGATGATATTGTTACAATTTCAAAAAAAGCTAGTTCTGTTCGTGGTTCAACTCTTGGATTACGAGAAAATCAAAAAATTAGTATGAATGATTTATTATATGGACTAATGCTACGCTCAGGAAATGATTGTGCAATAGCAATAGCTGAACATATTTCTGGAAGTGCAAAAGACTTTTCTATTTTAATGAATGATAAAGCATCTTTGCTAAGCTTAAATCACACAAATTTTGTCACACCTCATGGCCTAGATGATGTTAATCATTACACTTCTGCTTATGATCTCGCAATGCTTACAGATTATGCTCTTGGAAATGTTACTTTTAAAAAAATTGTTTCTACAAAACAAATTACTATATGTATTGATAATAATATTAGAACAATTTCCAATACTAACGAATTACTTGGTATTGTTGATGGAGTATATGGGGTAAAAACCGGATTCACATTCGAAGCTGGAAGATGCCTTGTTTCTGCGTGCAGGCGAAACAATTTTGATATTATTGTTGTTGTTTTGGGAGCTGATACAAAAAATTTAAGATCGCAAGATAGTAAAAAAATAATTAATTACATATTTGAAAACTTTGAATATATTAACATAAAAAGTGCTTTAGATAATGCATTTTCAGATATTTTAAAAGATAGTCATTCTTATATTAGTTTAAATAATACTATTGATTATCCAGAATTATTATTAGAAATCAAAAGTAATTATGACTATCCTTTTATTAAAAACGAATTACCAAATTTAGATCTAAAAATAAACTTAGTTGATGCATTCTCTCCAAGCATACCACAAAACTCTACTGTAGGTTCTGCTTGTTTATATAACAATGATAAACTAATATTTAAAACAAATATTTTATTAAAAAAATCTTTAGCTAAAAATACTTGGAAATATTATTTTAAAAAATGTTTATATTTAGTTTTTTAAGGGTAAACTCTTTTTAAGAACGGAGGTTACCATGGAAAGAACTATATTTTGCTTATTAATAATTATGACTATTTTATCTTTTATCAATATTTGTCTTGGAACAGAAAATCAAGAACATGAGTTTCAAACTGGAATTGTTACTACAAACTCTTTGAATTTAAGAACAGGAACTGATACCAGCTTTCCTACTATCAGTAAAATTAATAAAAATGAATCAGTAAGAATTTACGGAAAAATTGGTGATTGGTATATTGTGCAATGTAATGACAGTCAAATTGGTGTTGCAAGCGCTAAATATATTTCACTTACAGAAGAACCCATTTACACTAACAATGGATTATCTGTAGATGAAAATGAAGTTTTATCTATTGTAAATAAAAAACGTGCAGAAAATGGCCTTTCTCCACTTATAATAGATGATAATTTACAAAATGTTGCTAGATTGAAAGCTAATGATTTAGTTGAAAATAATTATTTTGCTCATACTTCTCCAGTATATGGTTCGCCTTTTGAAATGTTAAAAAGCAATTCCATTTCATATAAAACTGCAAGTGAAAACATTGCTGGAAACTCCAGTTTAGAAGAAGCAATTAATAGCTGGATATCATCAGAATCTCACAGAAAAAACATCTTGAGTAATGATTATAATTATACAGGTATTGGAGTTGTAAATAGTATTACTTATGGAAAAATAATTGTTGAATTTTTTATTGGAAAATAATAAAAAAGTGCCAAATGGAATGTTCCTTGGCACTTTTTATTTATTAAAATTTTCTTTTTCTTGCAGCCTCTGATTTTTTCTTTCTTTTTACACTAGGTTTTTCATAATGTTCTCTTTTTCTAACTTCTTGTAATACGCCATTTCTAGCACATTGTCTTTTAAATCTTTTTAATGCATCTTCTATATTACCATTATTAACTTTAACCTCTGACATTATTATTCCCCTCCTTCCGAAGCTTAAAAAACATCTTGTGGGATTGATTTTTTTAGCAATTAATCCTAAGAGTACGCTTAACTGTTACATATTATACATTACGAACCCGCAATTTGTCAATACTTAATTTGTTTCAAATAATTTTCCTATTGAAGTTTCTTCATGTATTCTTTTTATTGCTTCTCCAAATAAATCTGATACTGAAACAACAACAATTTTATCTATCTTTTTATCATCTGGAAGTGGAACAGTATTTGTCATAACTAACTCTTTTATTTCTGAATTTTTAAGTCTTTCTATTGCTGGGTTTGAAAGTACTCCATGAGTACATCCTACATATATATCTTTTGCACCAAATTTCTTTATAACTTCTACTGTTTGCATAATAGAACCTGCTGTATCAACTTCATCATCAAAAATCAAAGCATTTTTACCTTCTATTTCTCCAATTACACTACTTGCTATTGCTTTATCATTATTTCCATCTCTTCTCTTATCTACCATAGCTATTGGGCAACCAAAATGTTCTGCGTATTTATATGCCTTTTTTGAACTTCCAGCATCAGTTGCAACAACTACCTTATCGCTTATATTTTTGCTATCAAAGTATTTTTCTAGTAAATATTCTCCTGTTAAAACATCACAATTAATATTAAAATATGCTTGTATAGCTTTGTTGTGCAAATCGCAAGTTAAAACTCTATCTGCTCCTGATGCTTCAATTAATTGTGCTAACAATTTTGCTGTAACTGGTATTCTAGGTTGATCTTTTTTATCAGATCTTGAATACATATAATAAGGTAAAACAACTGTAATCCTTTTGGCAGAAGCTCTTTTTACTGCATCAACTGTTATTAGTAATTCCATTATTCTTTCATTAACTGGTGGCTCAGTTGTTTGAATTAAGAAAATATCTTGATCTCTAACAGATTCTAGAATTTGAACAAAGTTGTTATCATTTTTAAATTTCATCCTGTTAATTTGACCTTTTTCAATCATTAAATAATTGCACACTTCTTCTGTAAATTTTTCAGCAGAGTCGCTACAAGAAAATACTTTTAATTTCTCCATTTCATTTTTACATTATAAAATAATGTATCTCCTTTTTTCTATTATTTAGGTTTTAAAGCTCACCTATAACTTCATTAAATTTCGAAATCTTTTTTGTAATCTGATACAATTTCTACATACTGAATATTATCATATATATATTTAACAACATCTTCTAAAAGTGCATTTACATTATTTGTTACATCTGGTAACTTAATATATGATATAGCTCCTCCTAAAGACATCTTTTGAAATTTGCTTTCAAATTTTAATTTATCAAATACATTCATATTTTCTCTTATATCAATATGGAAAGAATTTGTATAATATCCCTTATCAGTAATATCTTCTATATCTCCAAATCTTTCTTTGTCTATTTTAACTAATCTTGTAGTCATTTCACTATCCGGTGTACCATATAATACAAAGCCTAAGCCTGTTTCTTCTTTTATTTTGTTTACATACTCTTCCATGTATTTTATAACTCTTGTTGCAAAGTCTTTACCTTTTGTATGAGTATGACTTACACCTTTCATCAATTTTGTCAATTCATATAATCCTATATATCCCAACAACAAAATTGAATAATTTGAAGTTAATAATTTATCTATTTTTTCTCCTTTTTCTAGTCGACTTATAGCACCATGCCTCCAATGAATAGGTGATGCATCGGACATTGTTCCCATAAGTACATTATTTCTGCATATTAATGCATCTTTACATAGTTCTAGCCTTTCATCTAATAGCTTCCAAAATTTTTCCTCATCACCATTTGCTATAATTCCTATTTGTGGCAAATTTAAAGTTACTACTCCTTTGCTAAATCTTCCTTCATACACATATTCATTTTTTTCATTTAAATACTCTGGTAAAAATTCTAATTTACCCATTGGTGCAAAAACATTTCCAGAATAATTCTTTTTCATTTCTTTAGCTGAAATATATGCTGGAAACATTCTTTTTGCTGAACATTCTATTGCAAGTCTTGTTAAATAATCATACTTCTTTCCTTTTAAACAATTATTCTCATCTAATACATAAATAAGTCTAGGAAAATCTAAAGTTACATATTCTCCTTCTTCATTTTTTATGCCTTGCAATCTTTGTTTTAATATTTCCTCAATAATCATCGCTGTTTCTTGTGCATATTCATCATTATCATCAATATGTAAGAACAATGTTACAGATGGATTTTTGCCATTTGTAGTCATTAATGTATTAATTTGATATTGTATTGATTGAACACCAGAACTTAGTTCTTCTTTTTGTCTTTCTTCAGCATCTTCTTTTGCTTTAATAGTAGCCTCTGTTTTTGAATATCCTTTTTCTACATAATAGTTTAATCTCTTGTTAAGTACTTTTTCATATGTTTTTCTAAGATATTTTCCTAAATGTTTTATATCAACTGTTTGTCCACCATATTGACTAGTTGATATTGCAGCAATTATTTGTGTCATTATGATACAAGCTACTTGAAAACTTTTTGGGGATTCCATTAATTTACCATTCATTACTGTCCCATTTTCTAACATTTCTCCAATATTAACATATGTTGAATCATGCATTGGTTGTACAAAATATTCTCTATCATGAAAATAAATTACACCATCATTATGGGCCTTAGCAATTCTTTCAGGAAGCATAATTCTATCTGCTAGATCTTTTGAGCATTCTCCTGCAATTAAATCTCTTTGAGCAGATACTAATATAGCATTCTTATCTACTTCCTCTTTTGCAGAATCTTTATTTGCATTTCTAACTAAAGACAAAATATTCTCATCAGTTGAGTTTGCTTGACGAATCAATGCATGCTTGTCTCTATAAAGAATATATTTTTTAGCTAAAGTAAACTTTCCAAATTCCATAAGTTTACGCTCAATAACATCCTGTATTTCTTCAACAGACATTGTTGGCCTATCAAGACTTTCTATATATTTTGTAATGAATTCAATTGATGATCTTGATATTTTATCTTTGCCTCCTACTTCTTTATTTGCATTACTAATAGCGATAACTATTTTATCACTATTATACTCTACTTTTCTGCCATCTCTCTTTATAACTTTCATAAATCCTCCATAACTTTGCGAAACAAAAAAGTAATTAAGAAATCTTAATTACTTTTATATATCTTCTCTAGCTTTTACTATGACTCTTCTTGTACTATCATTTGTACAAGTAATTAAAGTTATTTCTTTTAAACCATTTGTTCTTTGAGAAGTACATGATACATCATCTGGATCTACTATGTATTTATCATATACTTTATATGTAACTGTTTCACCATTTCTAATCATATCTGTTATTTCTATATCATCACCAATTCTTAACTCAGGAACATGGCTAAAAAACTTGTTAGTTCTATAATTATGTCCAACTATGCAAAAATTTCCAACTTCGTTAGGATCTGCTCCCCAAAACTTACATGGAGAAATTTTTAACAATTCTTCCATTTTTTCTGCATTTTCAGCATCTTCGTCTGATAAATTTAAAATTGGGTATGTACAATCTATTGCTGGAATATTAATTGTAGCCAAAACATAATATAAAGTTCCTTTTTCTGTTTGCTTCCAATTATAACTTGGTTCCAAGTTTTCAGGAACTTCTTCAACTTCTATAGGCTCTAAGTAATTTACTTCAAATGGATCTTCTGTATTAAGAATAACTATAATAGAATTGTTAGAAAATTTGATTGTTGTATCATCAACTACATTATCTTCAAAAGTTAAATTTGAAAGTATTTCCTTAGAAACTGCTTCATTTTTATTTTTATCATATTCTGCATAAATATAATAAGAAAATAAAATGCAAACCAAGAATACAGAAATAAAGAAATCTATTTTGTACATTTTCTTTTTTCTTTTTAATTCTGGCGTAATATACAATTTCTCAGAAATTAAAATCTGGTTCATTTTATCTCCTTTCTTTTATATTTATTACCAAATATTTCCTTCTGCATTTTTCTTATTTGTTCCACTTACTTTTTTTAATTTCTTTAACAATTTTGGTTTTTGAGGTTTTTCCTCTTCTTTTGTTAAATCAATATCTTCTATTGCGTTTTTAGCTGTTCGTTGTCTCTTAACTGGTTTTATATCAGCAAATAAAGGTTCTTCCTCTTCAAATTTCTCAAAAGGAAATTCTGGTTCCTCAGCACTTTGTTCTTCAAACTTTACATCAAACACTTCATCTGGTTCTTTTATATCATTTGTTTCCAGCTCAGCTTTTTTAGCAGCTATTTCTTCTTTAAATGCTATATTTTCAATAAAATCGTTTTCTTTATATTTTTCTCCGAATATATCAAAATCATCATAATCTTGTGTACCTTCTTGAAGGTCTTCTACAACATTATCAATGATATCATTATATCCACCATAGTTTCCTTCTGATTCATTACTATCTTCAGATTCATCATCATCTTCTGCATTATTAACATTTTTATCATAATTAATTTCAAAAGGAATGCTTGTAACTGAATGTTTATCTTCTGCAACATCTTCACTTTCAAAAGCTTCAACTGCATCTACAACATCATCTTGATCATCAATATCATCAGATGTTTCTTTTGGTAAATCAAATTCTTCTACTTCTCTACCAAATACTTCTATTACATTCTTATAGAATACTGTATAAATAGCTTTTATTCCATCAATTCTCCAGAAGTTAGAATTAATTAGTGTAGCAGTATTTAGATTTACACGGCTTTTCTCTTTCTTGAATTTTTCTTCTTTATCTTGAATATCTGTTAAATATGATTTGTTATATAATGATTTATATGCTTTCTTAGTTGCTTTATTCGCAATTTCCATTAATAATAATTCGTATAAATTATTAATTTGCACAATGTCTAGTGCAAAACTTTCACATGCTTCACTCATAAGTCTATTGTGAGATTTTCTACCATATATAACTGTCATTCTTTCATAATCAAGGAATTGAACAAGATAATCTTTTACAGACATTAAGAAATCCATTTTAGCTTTTTCATTTCTTAAATATTTTTTATGTAATTCAATTTTTGTAGTGCCATCTTTAATATCTGTTAAAAGTTTAGCCATTTTCTCATATATAACTAAATATCCTGCTGCTTCTTTTTTAGCAATGTCTGTTCCAAATGCTGTAGCATTTTGGATAACACCTTCATTAAATGGTATTTTTTCATCCTTACCATTGTGGTCTAATGTATTTACAATATCATCTAATTCTTCAAATCCTGAAAATACTTTTGCTCTTTTAACTTTCTCGTTTGTTATTCCTTCAAAATTTGTTTGAGAAGCTTCTAATATTTCGTTATAGTCATTTTCGGCCATTTTCTTGTATCTCTTACATTTTGAAAGCTCAAATCTTTTCTCATTATATTCATTAAGAGCTGCTATTAACTCTTCTTTTGCCTCTTTCATAGCATTATTGTTTTCTTCAACATCTTGCTCTATTTTTTCTATACATCTTCTTGTTTCTTCAACTTTTCCTTCAATGTTTCCAAACAACAAATTTCTATTATACTCTAATTCGGCATTTCTTTGGTACAATTTTTCTTGATTTGCTTGTATTGATTTAATTTTATTTACACTTGCACGGAACTCTTTAGTAGCTTCTGCTTCTTTTTCGAAATTAACTTGATACTTTTCTAGTTTTTCAACTAGCTTACAATAATTAGAAAAATTATCACGTATGTTACAAGTTTCCCTATATCCTAGCAAGTTTTCAAAATATCTTTCTAATACTATTGCACTTCTCTCATACATATTAAAATGCCTCCTATAGTTTTATATGACATATTATATATAAAAAGGTTAAAAAAGTCCATACCAAAATTAATATTTTTAGACAAAAAATAACATTTTTTTGCTTTTAATATTACAAATATTACAAATATAATTTTAAAAGCAAAATTATCGTCAAATACAAATTACCCTAAGCATTTATGTTACTTTATTTTTTTTGCATAATATGTTATAATATAAGTATGGCATGACCAATTTCGGAAGGAGGTTAGAATCATGAGTTTGATTCTGAACATCATTGCCATCATCGCCGGCCTCTTCGTATTCTTCTGTGGAGTATGCCTCGTCGGCTACTTCATGTTCCCCGCACTATATCTCATCCGGTGGATTTTTGCAAAGATCTGGGAGCACAAATTCCTGGCTGCAATCATCATACTGGTGTTATACTGGGTTACGGGGGGATTTCGATGAGAGGCAACTGGCGCCACCATTCTCAAGCTTGCTTGACTAAGAATGGTGGTTTTTTTTTGAAAAAAAGTATGCAATAAAATTGCATACTTTTAATAATAAATTACTGTGCATCTTTTAATTCTTGCTTAATAACAACATCTATAATACTTCCTTGTTCAACTTCCGTTTCATATGTTGGATCTTGAGATACTACTATTCCTGTATCGCCTTCAATATTTATATTTAAATTATTCTGTTTTAATATTTTTCTTGCTTCAATCATATTTTTACCTTTGATGTTTGGAACTTGTACTTTTACTTTTTCAGTATCTTCAGATGTATATAAACACACTATAGAACCTTTTTCAACTGAAACTTTTGCTTTTGGCATTTGTTCAGTAACTAATAATGCATTCGCATCTCCTGTACTCTTTGACACAACTGTAAATCCTAACATTTGTAATGTTGATATTGCATCATTTAGTGTCATATCTTTTACATCTGGTACAAATTCGATATTATCTTCAATATCTAAACTATTTTCTGAAGTTGCTGAAGATGCAACATTTAAATAAGGTAAAACTTCTTTTAAAATATCATGTGCCACTGGAGCAGCAACTTGTCCGCCTTGGTGATTAGCACTTTCTGCTAATCCGTTTATTGTAACTAAAATTACCACTTGTGTATTTTCTATTGGTGAAATCGCAATAAATGAAGCAACATATCCCTCTTTCTCTTTACCCTTACGTGGTTCTGATGTTCCACTCTTTCCACCTATTGAATATCCATCAATTCTAGCATTTTTTCCAGTTCCATCTGTTACAACAGATAACATCATACTTTTTATATTATCTGCCGTCTCTCTAGAAACAACTTGTCTAATTTTTTCAGTTTCTACCACTTCAATACTGCCTGTGTCTGTATTTTCTATTTGCTTTACAATTTTTGGCTTAACTAATATTCCATCATTGCATAATGCGGAAACAGCACTTATAAGTTGAAGTGGTGAAATCTCAATTCTCTGTCCAAAAGATGTAGTAGCAAGCTCAACTTTAGCAATTTTATTTAAATCATAGAATTGTCCATTATAAGCTTTTGCAATATCATTTCCAACTTTATTAAATAGTTCAAATGCATCAAAATATTTATATAATGTTTTCGCTCCAATTTTTATTCCCAACTGCATAAAAGCAGGGTTACATGAATTTTCTAATGCTTCTCTTAAACTTTGATAATTATGAGGTAAATACCATCTCCAACAAGCAATATCTGTATCTACAACATGATATGATCCTGTACAATTAAAAACGCCTGGACTATCTGTATCTACAATTCCTTCTTCCAAACCTATTGCAGCAACAAGTAATTTAAAAGTTGAACCTGGTTCATATGTTCCAGTGACATTCCTATTCTTCCATAATTCTAATAGGTTAGCTGATTTATCTGAAGGTTCTAAATTCTTCCAATCTTCTTCTGTATATCCTGTTTTCAAATAATCTTGAGGATTATTTAAATTATAATCTGGATATGATGCCATAGCTAATATATCACCTGTTTGAGGATTCATAATTATAACGTTTCCAGTTTTAGCTGTGCTATTTTCAAACATTGCTTTTTCTAAATTCTTTTCTGCAATTGCTTGAATTTTTGTATCTATTGTCAAATATAAATTACTGCCATTTTCTGAGGCAACAAATTGTTCATCTTGATCTGAAATAGCTCTTCCTTTAACATCTGTAGTTGTAACTATTTTTCCAACTCTTCCTGTTAATACCGTATTCCATCTTTCTTCTAATCCTGTTTGTCCACTGTTATCAGTGCCACAAAATCCAATCAAATTTGATGCTAGTTCGCCATATGGGTAATATCTTTTAGAATCTTCATCTATATTAATTCCTGCTGTTATTTTGTTGTCTACCATCCATTTTTTTAACTCGTCTACCTTTTCTTTCTCTACTTTTCTTTCAACAATAACAACAGATTTTTTAGAATCTAATTTTTCAATCATTTCATCATATGTAACATCAAAGATATTTGACATACCTTCTGCAATTAATTCATTTTCGACTGTTTTACTATTAGCATATTTAACCATTCCTGGATTCAACGAAATTGTATCAACAGAAATACTTTGAGCTAAAACTTCTCCATTTGCATCATAAATTGTACCTCTGTTTGGACTAATTACTTGGTTCTTTACTTGTTGATTATATGCTTTTTCGCTCCATTTCTTTCCTTCTGCAAATTGAATAATTGCTAAATGGCTTATTAATACAATAAAACATACTGCAACAAGAAAACCAATAAATATAATTTTTCCGTCTCATTCCAAATTTCTTTTTTTTAATTTTAATCACCCTTTTCATACAAAACACTTAGTTTTTACTAAATACTATTTTTAAAGTTGATATAACAAAATCTGTAAGTATTCTAACTACAGTATTCTCATTATATAATTCCACTAACATCTCTTTTACTGGTGGAATATGCCATGCTATAAAGCCTACAACAATCATAACTAATATAAATACTATAGTTGTAATAAATTTCTTTATAGGAGTTGGCATTTTGGCTTTATATCCCATTTTCTTCATGTAATCTTTATATACTTTATTATAAGCATTGTTATATTCTTCTTCTGCCTTTTTAGCTTTTTCTAGTTTTCTATTAAACTCTTCTTTGGCAGCTTTTCTTAACTTCATTTTTTCTTGTGAAGATAGTTCTCCTGTATTGTTAACTGATTCTTCATAATCTTCTGTATCATCAAATTCTTCATCATACTTTTCAGTTTTAGATGCTACTTTTTCTTTTACAACAGCACTATTTACTTCTGGTGTTCGCTTTTCAGGCTCTTCTCGTTTTTGAACAGAAACATTTTTGATAAGATTTTCTGCCCTTTTTTTGGCTAAATCGCTGTCATATTTTTTTCTTTTATCATCATCTATTAAAATATCATGAGCCATTTTTAGTTTATTTAATATGAACTCGTTTTCTTTATTAGCTTTTTCATCTAAATTAGGATTTGTTTGATATTTTAATAATAATCTTCCAAAAGAATTCTCTATTTCTTCTTTAGAAGCATCTTCTGAAACCTCCAATAAGTCATAAATTGTTAACATATAACCACATCACTCTTTCATATAAATTAATAAAATTATATCATTACTCATTTTTCCATTCAAGTAATTAAATATTATAAAAGTAAGTTGCTTCTAAGTCTGCCTCATGCATTAATAATGCTAAAGGGTATTTCTTAAAAGCCTCTCCTAATGTACCATATAGCTCTTTTGGTTCTGTGAATCCCATATGCCATCTAATACAATATTTTTCTTCAACTGTTAGTTTTATATATTCTGAAATCATCATTACACTTTTTTCCCCATGACCATATGGAATTGTGTCTTCTACTGTATAATATGGCACTTTCTCCCATTCGCCAAACTCATTTTTAGCATTTCTGTAATCTACTTTATAATAATTTACCTTGCAAATATCATGTAATAATGCAATAACAATTAGGCTTTCGTCTTTAACATCCATAGAAATTACAGAATTCTTTACTTTATGTTTTAATATTTCATAAACCTTCATACTATGTTCTAACAAACCGCCTTCATAGTTTCCATGAAATCTGGTGCTAGCAGGTGCTTTGAAAAAATCTGTTTTTTCTATAAATTCTATTAACTTGTCTATATTTTCTCTTTTTGTACTTTTTAGTAATTCAATAAATTCTTCTTTCATATCATACCTCATCTTCTAAAATTTTATCATAATATATATTAAAAAACAAGAAAATCTCATTGATATAATCCACTAATAAAATATTAATTTTTGAAGCGCAAAAATTATTATTTTTTTAAAATGAGATAGTTTAATAAATTTTTTGATAAGTTCTTTCCTTGTTGAATTTCATAATAAAATAAATCATCATTATAATTTGCCGAAAACATATATGGCTCTAATAATGTATTTGGATTACAGCCTAATGAATTACAAATAATAATAAATTTATTCAATGTAATACCATTTTTTCCATTTTCTAAATGTGATAATTGATTAATGTTCATCAATGATTTTTCTGAAAACTCTTCAATTGTAACATCATTTGTTTTTCTAAAATGTTTAATTCTACTTCCAATTTCTTTATTGAATATTTTTTTATGATCATATATATACTGATTTACTTTTATAACATCGTCTTTTAGGAAAGGCATAAAATCACTCCTTTTTTAAATTTTATATATATTAACATATAAAACATTTGTTTGTCAATAAAAGCATAAAAAAAGAAACAAAATATTATCTACTTTGTTTCTATAAAACTATTCTTCTTCTGGAGCTCCTACTGGGCAAACCCCTGCGCATGTACCGCATGCAATACATACATTTGAATCTATACAATATTTTGTATCTCCTTGTGATATACAAGATACTGGACATGCTCCTGCACATGCTCCGCATGAAATACATTTATCTGTAATTTTATAAGCCATTTTTTGTATCTCCTTTCTTTATTTGTAATCTCATTTTACTCCAAATTTTATTAAATTACAATAGACTTTTTATAATTTTCTTTGCCTATTTCTTAAATATCATCTTGTGAAGAATTGTTTTTATCATCTCTCTCAAGTTCTTCTAGTTTTTCAAGCTCTTTAATATCTTCAGCTGTAGCACCATCTAATCCTGTATCATTATTAACAGCATCTTTAATAACCACAACATCTTTTGCATCATGCTTTTTCAAATAAATATCTTCTCCATCTTGATATTTAACTTTTATAACTTCTTTTAGAGTTTCTACAGACACAACTTCGCCAGTTCCTTCTGAAGTCTTTACTATTGCACCAACTTTAGGTAATCTACTTAATTTTTCCTCATAAGCTTCTTGTTCATATTTTAAGCAACACATTAATCTTCCACAATTTCCAGAGATTTTTGATGGATTTAATGATATATTTTGTTCTTTAGCCATCTTAATTGAAACTGTTTCAAAGTTGCCTAAAAAAGAACAACAACATAATTGTCTTCCACAAACACCATTTCCTCCACATCTTTTTACTTCATCTCTTACTCCAATTTGTCTTAATTCAATTCTTGTTCTGAAAACAGAAGCTAAATCTTTTACAAGTTCTCTAAAATCTATTCTCTTATCTGCTGTGAAATAAAAAATTACTTTTGATCCATCATATTTATATTCAACATCAATAAGCTTCATAGGAAGTCCATGTTTTTCTATTTTTTCTAAACAAGTTTTAAAAGCATCCTTTTCTTTGGCTTTATACTGTAATCTTATTCTTTCGTCTTTTTCTGTAGCAATTCTAATAACCTTTTTTAAAGGCTCTGTTACTTCAGAATCATCTACTTCTTTTCTGCTAATTACAACTTCTCCGTATTCTTCTCCCATAGAAGTGTCAACTATAACATTCATTCCTTTTTCAATTTGTAAATTTGCTGGATCAAAATAATATATTTTTCCAGGTCTTTTGAATCTAACACCTGTTACTACTTTCATTTAATTCCTCCCATAATCCTAAAAGCATATTATCTATTGTCATATCAAAATTACTATAACTTCTAAGTCTATTTGAACATTCATTTATAGTTTTGATGCAATCTAAATATTTATTATTTTTACTTGAATTTGAATATAAACAAACAATCATATAATCTAATACATCATTTATATTATCTCTATCGAAAATAGACTTTTCTTGCAATAATTCTATTATACTTATCTTTTCTAAATTAGAAATTAATTTTTCTAGTTTATCAAATTTATCTTTAGAATCTTTAAGCTTTATCGCTTTTCCAATACTTCCATCAAATGATTTTAATAAATTGTCTGAAATCTCTACATAACTTAAATTATTTTTACAATAATTTATTAAATCTTTATCTTCTATTCCATGAAATTTTACTGTCATACATCTTGATTTTATTGTGTTTAAAATTAAATTTTCATTTGCTGTTATTAGTATAATAACAATAAATTCTGGTGGTTCTTCTAATGTTTTAAGTAGACAATTTTGTGCTTCTACTGTCATTTTATCACAGTTATTAATAATATATACTTTTTTATTTGATAATATTGGTTTTTCATAAACTTTTTCAGTTAGATTTCTTATCGTTTCAACTTTAATATTGTCATTACAATCTTCATTAATTACTGTAAAATCCGGATGATTGTTTCCATCAAAAGCAATACATGACTTACAGTCACAATGTTCATTTTGAGTATGACATAAAATCATTTTAGAAAACTCTTTAGCTATTAATAGTTTGCCTATTCCTTCTGTTCCTGAAAACAAATAGCTATGTAAAATATTATTTTGTTTAACACTTTTACTTAAATAATCTTTTGCATCTGCATTTCCAATAATATCTTTAAAATCCAATTAAATTCTCCTAATCTATTTTCCCAAAAACATCTAAAGGCCAAAATCTAAAACATACAATTCCTTCTAGTTTTTCAAAAGGAATGCATCCTATTTCTCTACAATCAGTACTTTTTGTTCTGTTATCACCCATTGCAAAGAAATATCCTTCTGGAACTATAAAATCGTAAAATATTTCTGACTCTGTTACAACATCTGGTTGTAAATAGCTTTCATTTAGAGGTTCATTATTTACGTATACTACATTATTTTCTATTTTTACATGATCTCCTTCTAATGCAATAACTCTTTTAATATAGCTTTTCTTTGTTATTTCCAAACTATAGTACAAAAATTTTTGATATAGCCCTTGTGGCTCTTTATTGTATACTGCAACAGGATTTGACTGATCTGCTTCCCATTTATTATATTCTTTTGTTGGTGCCTCAAAAGTGATTATATCCCCTATTTTTGGCTTTTTTTTCGTAATTCTAAATGTTCTATTTAAAATTAATCTTTGGTCTGCTTGTAGTGTTGGAAACATTGATCTTTGTTTTACAATTGTTGGTGTAGCCACGAAATATCTAAACAATAATGCTAGAACTAACGCAATAATAATGCAGTAGCCCCATTCTAATATATCTTTTACTTTCTCGTTCATTAATGGTTCGCCTTTCTAAATTATCTTACGAATTATATATTACTTAAGCCATAATTTCAAGTAAAACTATTTTGCCTTTGGTTTTCTGCCTCTTTTTTTTGGCTCTTTTTTTACTTCTTTTTTATCTTTTTCTTTCTTATTATATGTTCTTTTTGGTTTTTCTTCTTTTACTTCTTCTTTTACTTTTTTAGGCTGTTCTTTTTTTCTTGTATATTTTTTTATTGTTTTTTCTTCTTTTTGTATTACTTTTTCTTTAGGTAGCTCTTTCTTTTTTGTAAATTTTTTTACACTAGAACTGCTTTCTTTTGATTTTTGAGTTACTTTATTTTCAATAATTGTATAATCTTTTACTTTTTCTACTACTTTTTTCTTGCTAGTAACTTTAGCATTTTTATTTCTGGTAAATTTCTTAATATTCGCAGCAGCTATTGTTTGTTCAAGTTCCAATAAACTCTTATCATCATCTAGATCAAAATCATATCCTTTCACAGGTGGAACTACTACTGTTTCTGCTTTAACATTTTTCTCTTCAATTATTTTGTCTTTCTCTATAACAGCTGTTTCTTCGTTATCAAAATTTGGAAAAATAGTTTTTTCTTCAGAAATTTCAGGTTTCTCGTTTCTCTCAATTAAATCTTCTTCATCAATAAATTCCCATGAAGAATCTCCGTTTTCAATAAACTCATCATCT
>JAEEGL013798577.1_pt1 | contig 27134 bp, 22 predicted proteins | sample 9134231 | NCBI WGS metagenome assembly JAEEGL01 (sample SAMN16246548, study PRJNA631951) | gut metagenome | biome: gut microbiome; feature: rumen; material: fiber-attached | host: Bos | place: Iran: Karaj | collected 2018-10 | reverse complement strand
TCGGAATCCTTCTTAGAAAGACCGGTTTCCTTTGCAATAGCATCAACGAGTTCTGTTTTATTCATGGTTAATACCTCCCTCAAATTGAGTATTTATACTACCATATAAAATTCTACACCCATTTTATGCGCCATACAAGTATGCAAATTCGAAATGATGCCAAAAATCATAACATATTTTAGTGCATAATTCTGAAAAAACGCACAAAATCAAGCTTTTTATAAAAAAATACTTGCAAACATAGACCGTTTGGGTGTATAAGCTTTTACATTTTAGCGACTGTAGAAGAGTACAGCTTTTTAAAGAAGTATGTGGATAGAACTACAGAAGCAAGCTCTGCAATTGGGAATGCCCACCATACATTATCAAGGACACCGGTCAAAGAAAGGAGCCATGCCATAGGAATCAGCACAACAAGCTGACGTCCAATGGATACGAAGAGTGAGTAAAAACTTTTTGAAAAAGCCTGGAAAATGGATCCCATTGCGATACATACACCTGCGATAGGGAAGGAAATGCTGATAATCCTCAGTGCATGGATACCAATAGCAACCATACTGTCAGATGCATTAAACAATGATAACAAAACGGATGGTATTGTTAAAAAGCAGACGGTACCTACAATCATGATGGATACAGCAAGCATAAGTGCAAATCTGAGAGCCTCTTTAATCCTGTCTTTGTTACGAGCCCCGTAGTTATATGCAAGGACAGGAATAAGACCGTTATTAAGACCAAATACAGGCATAAAGAAGAAACTCTGAAGCTTGAAATATACACCAAATACTGCAGTTGCCGTGGATGAAAAACCTCCGAGAATTCTGTTCATCATATAGGTCATAATTGAGCCGATAGACATCATCAGAATGGAAGGAACACCAACATAGTAGATTTCACCAATTATGCTTGGTAATGGCTTCAGAATTTTCTTTAAACTGATATTTATTTCATTATTAAACTTAAGGTTGCAGAAAAGACCAATAATTGATGCTACAAGCTGACCAAGAATAGTGGCGTAAGCAGCTCCTGCTACACCAAGAGCAGGGAAGGGACCAAGACCAAAGATCAGAAGCGGATCAAAGATAATATTGATAACAGCTCCCGTTGCCTGTGTGATCATACTGTAAATGGTTTTTCCGGTGGACTGAAGAAGTCTTTCAAAGGTTACCTGGAAAAACACGCAAAATGACAGGCAACATATGATGGTCAGATATTCTTTTCCGTAAGCTGCAATCTCAGCAATATCGGTCTGAGAATGGATAAAAGGACCTGCGAAAAAGATGCCGATAATCAAAAAAGCAATATAGTTAAAGAAAGTGAGCAAAAGGCCCATATTTGCAGCTGCGTCGGAGTTTTCAAATTTCTTTTCACCAAGAGATCTGGATAAAAGAGCGTTGATACCGACACCTGTACCTGAAGCAAGAGCAATCATAAGGTTCTGCATGGGAAATGCCAGAGTTACGGCAGTAAGAGCATCTTCTGATAGCTTGGCAACGAAAATACTGTCTACAACGTTGTAAAGAGCCTGCACAAGCATAGAAATCATCATTGGCAGGGACATAGAAATTATAAGTTGCTTTACGGGCATAACGCCCATCTTGTTTTCTTTTTGCATAATAAAACCTCATCTAAAAAATTGCGTACAATAAGGGACTATACCATTAATACTTCGAATTATCCAGTAAATAATCAAGGATGCAGAAGACATAAAATAGTAAAGTAACATAGAAAAAAGTCAGGAATTCTCGGGCTGAACACAGATAAGCATATATTTGAAATATGTGTGCTGTTTTTCTTTTTCATAAAGGTTTATAAGACTAATAACATAAAGGTCTGAAGTGGCAGTAAGGTTGTTTTTCTTAATAAATGACACAATTTTTCTGTAAGTTTTGGCAATATCCTTTGATGCGTCGTCCTGATAGCAGCATACGGCCAGTCTTCCGGGAAGATAGAAAGTATCTATGTTATCCGCAGGAAGGAAAGATAAGGTGGTTATAGAATTGTAGACATAATGTTTATTGATAAGGTCATCGTAACTTATTGTTACTCCGGAGGGAAAAGAGGAAAGGCTGGCCTCGGGAGTAGCTTTTGCCAGGTGAATTGAAATATCACCTGCTATGTCCGCAGTATGATAAGCGTTATCTTTGTCCTGTATTACAGTTCTGCTGACACTGATATCCGGGATTTCATCAAGAAAAGGCAAGCCGGTTTTGTGTTGTTCGTATTTCCCAAGGATCCACATTCCCAGGTGAAGAGCGCTGATCTTCTTATTTATCAGATAGAGTTCTTTTTGCATATCCAAAATCTTTGAATTTACAAGCTTTTCTATCTTTTCCCTTGATGAATTATGTATTATGTCGCTGATTTCCTTAATACTGCAGCCTGCCTGTCTCATGGTGTGAATAAAGAAAAATGAGCTGATCTGGGAAGGGGAGTAATAATGATATCCATTTAGGGGGTCAACTCTTGGCGATATAATGTTCTGCTCATAATAAAATCTTAATGTATCTCGTGTTGTTCCACAAAGTTTTGCGAACTGGCTAACACTCAAAACATAGTCCTGTTCTTGCCTTTCAAGCATCTCTGACATCTTTTTTATCCTCGAAATAAAATGAAAAATCGTATTGACATGGGGGTAACACCCAAGTTTATTGTATCAAAGAATTGTAATTTGTCTAATGGAAAACAGCTAATAAACAATGAGAAAAGGAGAGAAAAGATGAAAGACGTTAAAGGAACAATCACAAGAATTATTGCAGAATACCTTGATAAGGATGAAGCAGAAATCTCAGCTACAAGCACATTTACAGAGATCGGTCTTGATTCACTGGACATCATGGAGCTTGTAATGCAGATGCAGGAGGAGCTTGACTGTAAGATTGAGCTTTCGCAGGAGATCACTACAATAGACAAGCTGGTTGCTCAGATCGAAAAGATTGCATAAAAGTAAGGCTGTGAGTGGATTTGGGAGGAGTGTAATGAACGAGAATGAGATTTGTAGCCTTCTTGATATTAAGTACCCGGTAATTCAGGGGGGAATGGCCTGGATTGCAGATGCTGAGCTTGCTGCTGCAGTATCGAATGCGGGAGGTCTTGGACTTATAGCAGCAATGAACTCCAACGGAGAACAGCTAAGGGAGCAGATCAGGAAGGCAAAAGAACTCACAGATAAAACCTTTGGAGTAAATCTGATGCTGATGAGTCCATTCATCGACGAGGCAGTACAGGTAGTCTGTGAGGAAAACATAAAGGTTGTAACAACAGGAGCCGGAAATCCTTCCAAATACATGGATCAGCTTAAAAATGCAGGAGTTAGGGTTATCTGCGTAGTTGCAAGCGTGGCACTGGCTGTGATGGTAGAAAGAATGGGCGCCTGCGCAGTGGTGGCTGAAGGATGCGAATCCGGAGGACATGTGGGGGAGACTACCACCATGGCCCTCGTGCCACAGGTTGTGGATGCAGTAAGTATCCCGGTTATTGCTGCCGGAGGAATCGCAGATGGCAGAGGAATGGCTGCAGCTTTCATGCTTGGGGCTAAAGCGGTACAGATGGGAACCAGGTTTCTTACAGCAAAGGAATGCAGCGTTCATGAGAACTATAAGCAAAAGGTACTTGCGGCAAAAGACAGAGACACAATTGTTACAGGGAAAAGCCTTGGACATCCTGTAAGAGCACTTAAAAACAGAATGACAAGAGAGTTTCAGGAGAAAGAAAAGGACCCTAGTACGACGCCTGAGGAACTGGAAGCAATGGGAGCCGGAGCCTTAAGAAGGGCCGCAAAAGAGGGCGATGTTAAGTACGGGTCATGTATGTGCGGACAGATTGCAGGTCTTGTCAGGGAAGAGGGCACCTGTAAGGAGATTGTTGAGGGCATCTGTAGTGACGCCAAAAGGAGGATTCAAAAGATATATGGGGAAAATTGCATTTCTATTTGATGGCCAGGGAAGCCAATATGCGGGAATGGGAAAAGACCTGTTCGAAGAAGTTGCCGCAGTCCATGATTTTTACGGTGTTGCGGAGGCTATAAGGCCTGGAACTCTGGCACAGATGTTTGATGGATCCGAGGAAGATTTAAAGAGGACAGAAAATACTCAGCCATGTCTTTTTCTTGCAGATATTGCCCCTGCGTTGGCTCTTTTGGAGAAGGGCATAAATCCTGATGCAGTTGCGGGATTTTCTCTTGGGGAAACGGTCGCCATGGCAATTTCGGGAGCACTTCCAAGGGAGCAGGCTTTTAAGCTGGTATGCAAAAGAGGTCAGCTTATGCAGAAGGCAGCCGATGAAAGTGAGGGCAGCATGATAGCGGTCCTGAAAATGGATAAAAATGAGCTTTCAGAGCTCTGTGAGGAGTTTGGAGTCTACACTGTTAATTATAACTGTCCGGGACAGATAGTTGTTTCCGGGGAAAAAGAAAAGATAGAAGAGCTGAAAAAACAACTAAAAGAAAAGAATGTCAGATTCATAGAACTGGCTGTGGGAGGCCCTTTCCATACGCCTTACATGAAGGAAGCATCGAAGGGGCTTAAGAAAGAACTAAGATCAGAAAAGATATATAACATAAATAAAACATATATACCGTTGTATGCCAATAAAACCGCCAAGCCCTATGCAGCGGAAAAAACGGAAATCATAGATACCTTCTCAGAACAGATATCAAACAGTGTTCAGTGGGAAGAGACTCTTTTGAACATGGCCAAAGACGGAATTGATACTTTTATTGAATGCGGCCCCGGTAAAACCCTCGCGGGATTTGTAAAAAGAACTGTTCCGGGAGCAAGAATACTCAATGTATGTGATATTGAAACATTAAATAAGACGGTGGAAGAAGTATGTTGACAGGAAAAAATATAGTGGTAACCGGTGGCACGAGAGGAATAGGAAAGGCGATTTCTATACTATATGCCAAAAATCATGCAAATTTGGCGATTTTAGCCACGAAATCATCCGAGGCAGCTATTGATACCATTAATGAATTAAAAAGCCTTAAAATCGACGTTAAATTGTATGTTTGTGATGTGAAGAATCCGGAGCAGGTAAAAAGTACTTCCGAAGAAATATTAGCTGATTTTGGGAAAATAGATGTACTGGTAAATAATGCAGGAATCACAAGAGATAATCTTCTGCCAAGCTTAAGTGTGACAGACATTGATGATGTCATAGACGTGAATCTGAAGGGCTGCATTTTTGCCACAAGGTCCTTAACCAGAAATTTCATAAAAAACAAGGGCGGTAACGTAATAAACATAAGCTCTGTCGTGGGACTTATGGGGAATAAGGGGCAGACAAATTATGCTGCGTCTAAGGCAGGAATCGTAGGATTTACCAAGTCTTATGCCAAAGAATACGGGAGAAAAAATATCAGGTGTAATGCTATTGCACCGGGATATATCTCCACGGAGATGACTGCAGCACTGGATGAAGAGCAGACAATGGAACTAAAGAAGCAGGTTCCGCTGGGGAGGCTTGGGAATCCCGAGGATGTGGCAAAACTGGCTCTTTTTCTTGCTAGTGATATGTCAGGCTATATTACGGGGGAAGTGATAAAGGTAGACGGAGGAATGTATGTGTAGAGTTGTTGTTACCGGAATGGGGGTAATAAGCCCTGTAGGAAATGATATAGAGACCTTTTGGAAAAATCTTAAAAACGGTGTCTGCGGAGTTGGGAAAATAAGCAGATTTGATGCATCAGGACTTAAGGTCAGCCTTGATGCAGAGGTAAAAGAATTCGAACCAAAAAAGTATTTTGATACAGTTCAGGAAATTCGAAAATCGGATCTTTATATGCAGTATGCAATGGGAGCAGCCAAGCAGGCTATGGAACAGAGCGGACTGCTTGATGCAGATATGGATAAGGAGCGGCTCGGCGTATATATTGGCTCCGGAATCGGAGGAATAAATACCACAATCCGTGAGACACAAAAGCTTTTGGAAAAAGGACCGGAGATGGTTTCGCCGTTCTTTGTCCCGATGATGATAAGTAATATGGCGGCAGGGGCAGTCTCCATCAAATTTGGTGCGAAAGGTCCTACACTTCCGGTTGTAACAGCCTGCGCCACATCAACCCATACCCTTGGAGAGGCCTACAGGGCCATAAAGCACGGATATGCAGATGCCATAATTGCCGGGGGAAGCGAAGCATCCATAAATGAGCTGGCTATGGCAGGCTTTGTAAACTGTCAGGCACTGAATCTTACGGAGAATCCGGAGGAGGGCAGCATTCCTTTCGACAAGAGAAGAGGCGGTTTTGTAATGGGAGAAGGCGCAGGAATTCTCATCCTGGAAGAATATGAACATGCAAAAAGGCGTGGTGCAAAGATTCTTGCAGAGGTTGTGGGCTACGGAAATACAGCGGATGCTTATCATATCACCGCACCGGATCCGGAGGGCAGCGGAGCTGTAAGAGCGATAAGAAACGCTGCAAAAGAAGCAGAAATTAGTGATAGTGACGAGATATATATCAATGCTCATGGAACAGGAACTCACTTGAATGATGCCATGGAGACCAAAGCTATAAAGGAAGTATTTGGTAAAAAGGCATACGAAATCCATGTTAGTTCTACAAAATCCATGACAGGACACATGATGGGAGCAACAGGGGCTGTGGAGGCTATTGCGTCAGTTCTGGCCCTTAGCGAAGGAATTGTGCCACCAACGATCAATTACAGGGAAAAAGACGAGGAATGTGATCTGGATTATACAGCAAATGAGGCAAAAAAGGCTGATCTTGACTATGCCCTCAGCACATCCCTGGGATTTGGCGGACACAATGCCTGCATAGCGTTTAAGAGGGTGTAAATGGAGAAAACTATGAATTCTTTAGAGGAATATGGAGCTCTTTTTCAAAAACTTGGTCTGTCTGAAATGGTAGTAGAAGATGGGGATTTTAAGCTGAAGTTGCGCAAGGATACAGCGAAGCATGAAAAAGTAGGGGATAGCCCTGAAAAACAGCAAGTAGAAGAAAGTGAGAGTGGCGCAGCCCCTAAAACTGTAGATAAAAAGAGCGAGGACAATCCTGATGGAGAACCGATAAAAGCTCCGCTTCTAGGCATATTTTATGCAGCAAACGGAGATAATAAGGCTGTTAAAGAGGGAGATACCGTAAAAGAAGGTGATGTCCTCTGCACTATTGAAGCAATGAAGATGATGAACGAGGTGAGATCCACAAAAAGCGGAGTTGTCAAAAAGGTCTGCGCTAAAGAAGGAGATCTTGTGGAGTACAACCAGACACTGTTTGTGGTAAAGGCAAGCTGATAGAGGGAGGATAAGCCGGTGAAAAGGGACGAGATAAAAACAATTCTTCCACACAGAGATCCGATGCTTCTTGTGGATGAAGTATATCTGAATGAGGACGGTTCTGCTACGGGTTATTACAATGTTCGGGGAGATGAATTCTTTTTACAGGGACATTTTCCGGGAAATCCCATTGTTCCGGGAGTTATACAGTGCGAAATGATGGCTCAGTCGGCCTGTGTCATGTTCGCAGACAAAATGAAAGAAGAGGATTGCATACCGGTATATACAGGCCTGGATAAGGCAAGATTCAGGGGGATGATCCGTCCCGGAGACAGGGTAAGGATTGACACAAAGCTTTTAAGATCCATGCATCCCATGTATGTGCTCCATGGGGAATTAAGTGTTGAGGGAAAGAAGTGTATGAGCGGCGATTTTTCTTTTGCGATCACCACAAAAAGCGGAGGGGAATAACATGTTCTCTAAGATTCTTATTGCAAACAGAGGAGAAGTGGCAGTTAGGGTAATAAGAGCCTGTAAGGAAATGGGAATAAAAACAGTTGCTATTTATTCTGATGCGGATTCTACTGCGCTGCACACGGAGATGGCGGATGAAAGCTATTGCATAGGAGGTCCACTTGTTAAGGACAGCTATCTCAACATGAGAGCAATAGTGACACTGGCAAAGCGTGTGGGAGCGGAGGCAATACATCCCGGCTACGGAATGCTTTCGGAAAACCCGGAGTTTGCGCTGCTTTGCGAGAAGAACGATGTTGTATTGATAGGCCCCGGGTCCGAAGTTATGCGCAAAATGGGGCAAAAAGAAATGGCAAGGGAAATAGCCATCAAAGCAGGAGTGCCGGTTACACCCGGAAGCCCGGTCCTTAAAGATGCGGAAGAGGCCTTTGCCTGGGCTGAGAAAATAGGATATCCGGTGATCCTGAAGGCAAGATCAGGTGGAGGCGGTAAAGGTATACGGATAGTACGGGAAAAAAGTGAACTTAAAAGCTCTCTGGAGCAGGTAAAAAAGGAAGCCGCCGGATCTTTTGCAGACGATGCTGTTTTTCTGGAAAAATATCTTGAAAATGTTAAACATGTGGAAGTTCAGATAATTGCAGATAGGGCAGGGAAAGTGCTGGCACTTGGAGACAGGGACTGCTCGGTGCAGAGAAAGAATCAGAAGCTTATTGAAGAGTGTCCTGCACCTGCCCTATCGGAAGAAGTCAGGGAAAAAATGTATGAAGCGGCCATAAATCTTGCAAAGGAATGCGAATATGTAACCGTAGGAACAGTGGAATTTCTTTTGCAGGGGAACCGGTTCTTTTTCATGGAAATGAACACCAGACTGCAGGTGGAGCATTCCGTTACGGAGATGGTATGTGGAATAGATATCGTTGAATGGCAGATAAGAACCGCAGCGGGAGTGGAACTTCCATTTGATCAGAAGGATATAGCCCACAAAAGACATGCTATAGAATGCAGGATCTGTGCGGAGAATGCAAAGAGTTTTGCACCTTCCACAGGGAAAGTTGAGCTTTTGCATATCCCGGGAGGCGTGGACGTGAGGTTTGATTCGGCGCTTTATCAGAGCTATGAAGTTACTCCTTTCTATGACTCAATGCTTGGTAAACTCATAGTTTGTTCTGATACAAGAGATGGAGCCATAAGAAAGATGAAAAGCGCATTGTCAGAGTTTGTGCTGGTGGGCGTTGATAATAACAGGGACATGCACATGAAGTTTATGGATAATGCCGGGTTTGTAGTGGGAAATTATGATACGGGCATATGCTGGAAGGTTTTGTAAGGATGGAGCTTAGAGGCTTATTTATAAAGGCAAATAACGAGCTTGAAAGCAGCGGAATTAGGGCAAGAAGTAGAAAGATAACCTGCAAAAAATGTCAGAGTCTTGTGGCGGTTTCAAAGATCAGGAAAAACAGTTTTGTCTGTCCTGAATGCGGATACTATTTCCCGGTAAGGGCAAGACGTAGGATCCTGATGTTAACTGACAAAAGAAGCTTTATTGAGATGGACGCGGAATTGGAATCCAGGAACATACTCAATTTTCCGGGATATGAGGATAAAATAACTGCCGCAATTGAAAAAAGCCGTGAAAAAGAAGGGGTTATCTGTGGAACAGCCACAATAGGTGGAATGAAGATATGCATTTTTGCCATGGATTCCAATTTTATGATGGGCTCCATGGGAGCAGTGGTGGGGGAGAAGATAACAAGACTTTTCGAGTATGCCACTTCTCACAGGTTGCCTGTTCTCGGAGTAACGGTATCCGGGGGCGCAAGAATGCAGGAGGGAATGATCTCTCTTATGCAGATGTCAAAAGTTTCGGCTGCAGTAAAAAGACATAGCAACAACGGTGGGCTTTACATAGTTCTTTTGACAAATCCTACAACGGGTGGAGTTGATGCAAGCTTTGCCATGCTTGGGGATATTACCCTGGCAGAACCCGGGGCAAGGGTTGGTTTTGCCGGTCCAAGAGTAATAGAAAAGAGCCTTAATCAGGCGCTTCCCGAGGGCTTCCAGAAAGCCGAGAGGGTTCTGGCATGCGGATTTATTGATGCTATCGTTCCAAGGGATCAGCAAAAGGACTATATAAAGAGGCTTTTGGAACTTCATGAGGTGTCGGATGAATGATTATGAGATAGTGACAGCTGCCCGGGGGGACGGAAGGTTGTATGCCCGGGATTATATAGATCTTTTAATAAAAGATTTTACAGAATTCCACGGAGACAGACTCTATGGTGACGATAAGGCCATTGTGGCAGGGCTCGGATGGGTGTCGGATATTCCGGTAACAGTTATAGGTGTACAAAAAGGGAATACTCTTGAGGAGAGGATCGAGCATAATTTTGGCAGTGCTCAGCCTGAAGGGTACAGGAAAGCTCTGCGACTTATGAAGCAGGCAGAAAAATTCAGAAGACCTGTTCTCTGCTTTGTGGATACTGCCGGGGCATATTGCGGAATTGATGCAGAGGAACACGGCCAGGGAAGGGCTATTGCGGATAATCTGGCCCAAATGTCGGATTTAAGGACTCCGATCCTGAGTATAGTCATTGGAGAAGGGGGAAGCGGAGGAGCCCTTGCTCTTAGCCATGCCGATAGGATATGGATGATGTCTGATGCTTATTTTAGCGTAGTATCCCCTGAAAGCTGCGCGAATATCCTATGGAAAGACACAAAGAGAGCGGATGAAGCGGCAAATGCCCTGTCTCTGACAGCAAGCAAATTATACAGACTGGGACTGATTGACAGGATCTGCGAGAAGGGCAGGGAAAAAGAGCTGGGGAAAGAGATAAGAGAGGAATTAAAAAATCTTATGTCTATACCTGTTTCTGAACTGGTGGAGGCAAGATATAGAAAGTTCAGGAAAGTCGGTTATTGAAATATATTGAAAGAGGATAAGACCAATGTCCGAAATTTATGAGGCGTATTACAGGGAAATCCCTGATGAAAACGGGAAGATAAAAAAGATAGAGTTTACTTATGATGAGAACTTTAATTTTGCATATGACGTGATGGACAGGCTGGCAACTGAATGTCCAACGCAGAGGGCGCTGGTACATAAGACCGCAGAAGGAAAGGTTACAAGCTTCACATTCTCAGATATCAAGGTGCTTTCAGACAAAGCAGCCGTTATGTTAAAAAGCTTTGGAATAGACAGGGGAGATGCAGTAATGCTTCTTCTAAAGCGTAGATATGAGTTCTGGATAAGTATACTTGCGCTGCATAAATTGGGGGCTGTAGCAGTCCCCACATCTCACATGGTGTCAGCTGAGGATATAAGGGAAAGAGCCAATTTAGCAAAAGCCAAGCTCATTATCTGCGTCAATGCTGATGATATCTGCAAAAAGGTTGAAGGAGCCATAAGTGGATTGAATGTTGTACAACTTGTGGTAGGAGATCCTTACAAGGATAAGCCATCCTTTGACAGGCATCTTTTAAACAGTGCATCGTCCCTTAGAAGGGTGGAGACTAAGGTATCTGACCATATGCTCTACTATTTTACTTCCGGAACAAATGGGGCACCTAAAGCTGTCATACATGATTTTTCCTATCCTCTGGCCCATATTTTTACAGCGAAAAACTGGCACGGGGTAAAAAAGGGAGGACTTCATCTTACTGTTGCGGACTCCGGCTGGGCTAAATCTGCCTGGGGAAAGCTATATGGTCAATGGTTCATGGGAAGTGCGATCATGGTTTATGATTATGAGCAGTTTTATGCGGGAGATATGCTAAAGCTGATCGAAGAAGAGAAGATCACGACCTTCTGCGCGCCTCCGACTATCTATAAATATTTTGTCAGAGAGGATCTTTCCGGATATAATTTAAATAACCTGCGTTATGTAACAACTGCAGGAGAACCGATGCCGGCAGAAGTTTCTCAGAAATTTACCGATGCTACAGGCTTGGTTGTAAGAGAGGGCTTTGGTCAGACTGAGACAGCGCTTCAGATTTGTACAAGCATTTCGGATGATCAGGAGAGGGGCTCTATTGGCTATGCATCACCACTTTACAATATCAGGCTGGTAGATGAGGACTGTAGGGAAGTTGATGATGGAGAAATCGGGGAAATTGTCATCGTTCCTGAAAAAGGGAAGACTCCTATCGGGATATTTAAGGGGTATCTCGGGGACGAGGAGCTTTACAAGAATATCTGGGCCGGCGGGGTCTATCATACAAGAGATAAGGCAAAAAAGAGTGCAGATGGAGCCTTTTTCTTTGTGGGCCGCAATGATGATGTAATAAAATCAAGCGGCTACCGCATCGGACCCTCCGAGGTGGAGGACATTTTAATGCGCCACCCGGCGGTTTTCGAATGTGCGGTAACCGCTTATCCATCAAAAACAAGGGGATCTCTGGTTAAAGCCAGCGTTATACTTTCTGACGAGTATACACCGGACACTAAGCTGGCAACCGAACTTCAGGAATATGTGAAGAAAAGAGCTGCCATTTACAAGTATCCCAGGATTGTTAAGTTTGTTAATGACCTTCCAAGGACCACCACCGGCAAGATAAGCCGGGCAAAGATCCGGGAAGCCGATTACAGAGATGCAAATTTCTGAGTGGTGTCACTAAGCTGTTCGGTGATCTCGTTGTTCTTATCGATGGCTTCCGAGATCTTTTTGATACCACCAACAATCTCTGAGGAGTTTTCTGCTGACGATGTGATGGCAATAGAACTTTCTTTTATGGAATCTGTGATCATTTGCACGGATTCCACCATCTCCGTCATGATTGAGTTAAGATTTTCTGCTTTGTTATCGAATTCATGGAGCATTTCATCCATGATGTCTGCTGTATGTTCGTACTTTTCTCCGGTAGTAACAAACTCATCGTAATCACCAAGAACGGTTCCATTGATGAAATCAAGGGCATCCTGCGCATTCTTCGCTAGTCTGTTAACTGCCTCTGTAACTTCATTACTGATCACCTGGATATTTGCTGCAGTTTCACGGCTGTTATCGGCAAGAGAGCTGATCTCTGAAGCCACTACCGAAAAGCCCTTTCCTGCTTCTCCGGCTCTAGCAGCCTCTATTGAAGCGTTGAGAGCAAGAAGATTTGTGCGCTTTGCAATATCCAGAATTACATTGGTGAGTTCGTTGATCTGACTTACCTGTTCGGAATCCTGAACGGATTTGGTTAGAGTTGCTGAAAGTTGTGCAACCTGGTCTCCGGCTTCAGCTTTTTTCTCTGTTACACGTTTCTTCAGGTCTAGTGCTTCCTGCTTGATGGCAACGGCAGTATCGGTTCCTGACATTGCCTGATCTGTAATCTCCTGAGATGCAGCACGTACATCTTCAACACGATCGTTGATTGAAGCAACTGTACCTGAAAGGGTCTCCATATTAGCGGAAAGTTCTTCTAAGGCTGCAGAAGTATTGGTTACGTTATCATCAGCTATACGGAGCTGTGATACAACCTCTTCTGAAGAACTTGTAAGTACTGTTGAACCATTTTTTACATCTCTCATGATACCCTGAAGGGTCTCGATGAAGTGGTTGATTCCTGCAGTAATGAACAACAGCTCGGATTTAGTTTTGGTTGTAATTCTGGCTGTAAGATCGCCTTTTCCCTGCTCGATATTTGTGATCATGGTGTTTACTTCATCACTGATTGAGCGGATCTTCCTTACGATATTCTTGTAACTGATCAGGAAGTTTACAACAATAAGGAGCAGGATAACGATAGTTCCGATAAGTGCTGTGACATTGCCGCTCTGTAAAAGAATGTTCATCTGATTTGTGGTGGCTTGTGCAGAATCTGAAATTGCTTCATCCAAAACCTTTGTGGAATGGAAAATAGCGATTTTCTGGATCTCAGCTTTGTCAAAAAGAATTGTGTAGGCAGCTGCCTGATCACCGGCATCGCACTTGGCAATTGCAGAATCTATGAGAGCCAAAAGGCGCTTGTATTGAGCAGAAATCTCATCAAGCTGCTCTTTTACTGTTGTATTATCGGAAGTTGCGTAATCACTGTAAATGTCTGAAATATCCGTTTCAACGGCAGTTTTTGCCACTTCGATCTGTGGTAAAAGAGCTTCTTTCGTTTCAACTGCACTTGCTGAAACATATCCTGTAACCTGGTCATAGAGATTCATAACATCTGATTTTAAATTGGCCTCATGGTCTGTCAGAGTCATCATGGAGTTGAACATGGAGACACTGCTCTGAGTCGAGGTCTTCATAGACATCATGATCATTGCCATAACTACTATAAAGGCAACCAGCATCAGAAGGTTCAAGGAGGACAGCTGAAACATAATGGAATCTTTTTTGCTTACTTTTACTAAACTATTATCTTTCATCGAATCTGCCTCCTTTCTTATAATTTTGAATACCAGTCTGTGGTGATCTTTTGTACTTCTTTCAGGAATCCTGCGGCATCAAGCTCTCCCTTTGCAAATTTCTGGAAAGCGAAGGCGATACCTTTTTGTCCAAGATTTTCCGGCATATCCATCCAGTGCCAGCTGGAAGTCTTCCCGGCTGAGATATAGTCTGAAATGACCTGAGCAAAAGGATCTGAAGCTACATATTTGCAGTCCTTGAAGGGACTGATAAAGCCGGCATTCTGAACCAGTATCTGCTGGCCGGAATCTTCTGAACACCACTGGAGGAAGGCTTTTGCCTCTTCTACATGACCCTCTTTTGACACTGCCCACCAGGAAGGTGCACTGGTAAGGATTGTGTCCATTCCGTCCTCAAAGGCATAGGGTGCCATGCCTACTGCAAAGTTTCCGGCTTTACTGTAAGCTTCGGAATCATCTCCGGTAAGTGTAGCGCCAATCCAGGAGCCCTGTGTTATGAAGGCATATTTTCCTGAGGCGAAATTAAGAACCTGATCATTATATGTTCCGTCAACAACCAGATCAGGGTCAGAATACTCTATGAAAAGACCTATCATATCGGCGTAGTGAGTGAATCTATCTTCATCAAGAGATCCGCCGTTATTAAGAAGGTCAATATAGGTGGTATCGGATCTTGAAAGGCCGGAATCGAGATAGGCCCCGAAAATGTGGTTTCCGCTGGACCATCCCATGTTTTCTGGCTCTGAGCAGTAGCCCACAACGGCAGTAAGACCAAGCTCTGTCTTTTTGGCATCAATGGCTTCAAAAGCAGCCTTCATGGAAGCCGGTCCTGTAATTGAAGCAGGGTCTACGCCACATTTTTCAAGTATGTTTGCATTGTAGGCAAATCCAATGGCCTCTGTTGTATATGGAAAGCCAAGAGTGCCATAGGTACTGTCTATATATGCGGCATCGGTCCTGGAAACCCAGCCTTGGTCGCTGAGATCAACCAAAAGACCCTCCCAGTTTGAGAAGCCAGAAGCTTCGCAAGCGATAATGTCAGGCATCTGATCTGACAGATAATATCCTTTTAAGGTGGCCTGAGCATCTACTCCGGCAGGAACGTTCATGATCTCGACGGCTATACCGGTTTCTTTTTGATACTGCGCGGCAAGGGCGTTCATTTGGTCGCTTACTTCGCTTTTTATGTTTAGAACCTTAAGTGTGCCGGAGAAAGCAGCTTCTTCCACGGCAGCTTCCTCAGCCTTCCCGCAACCACTAAGGATAGTGGAGATAAGAAGAGTTGTAATGAGGGAAAAACTTGTTATCTTTTTCATCTCAGTTCCTTTCCTTAAGATTATTCATAATAAGGGCATCTTAAATAATTTATAATCCGTATATATATTATCGGCCAGTAGAGAGCAATTCTCAATTAAAAATGTATAAAGTTTAAATCAAGATTATACATATGGCGCATTGAAAAATTTTTTATTATGATGTTTGTATAGGGAAAATAGCTGGAATTGAGCAGCGTGAGGAAACAAAGATGATCACTTATAACACTAAAATAACAACCGATATCGACATTTCATTGCCTCTTCAGAAAGCAATTAAGGCTTTTGAGAGGGATATTCAAAAAGTCTGCCTGAATTCGGATGAAAATGGAATAGATATCTATTTGGAGATAGATAAAAAAATATCCGCCGAATGCTTCGTTATAAAGAATGCTGATAATGGCAGACTTACTATCGCAGCTTCCGATGACCTGGGACTGAGCTATGGAATTTACCATGTCAGCAAAGTTTTTCTTGGTATAAATGAGTTCTGGTTCTGGAATGAGCAGATATTGGAAAAAAGGGAAGGATTTTTAGTCCCGGAGGATTACTATTTCGAATCAAAGCCATTTAAGGTAAAGTTCCGCGGATGGTTCATAAATGATGAGGTTCTTTTTGACGGTTGGAAAAAGAATGATAGCGATACTTTCCCTTGGGAAATGGCATTTGAAGTGCTGCTGCGATGTGGCGGGAATATGACAATACCCGGGACGGATTTCAATGCCCATAAATACAAACAGCTGGCCGCAGATTATGGCCTTTGGATAACTCATCATCATGCAGAACCCATGGGGGCAAGGATGTTTGCGAGAGCTTATCCGGATCTGGAGGCGTCTTTTGATAAGCATCCGGAGCTTTTCAGAGGGCTTTGGAAAGAGGCGATTGAGGATCAGAAGGGTATAAAAGTCATTTGGAATATTGGCTTCAGAGGCCAGGGAGATAGACCCTTCTGGGTTGATGATCCCGCTTATAATACGCAGGAGGCCCGGGGAAAGCTTGTAAGCGACCTGATGTTTGAACAGTATAACATGATAAAAAAACAGGATGAAAAGGCTGTATGCTGCATGAACCTTTATGGCGAAATAATGGAGCTTTACAGAGACGGCTTTTTATCCATTCCTGATGATGTAATAAAGATATGGGCGGATAACGGCTTTGGGAAGATGGTCTCAAGAAGACAGAACAATCATAATCCCAGAGTTCCTGCACTTCCGGAAAAAGAGGACAGCAGCTCCCACGGAATTTATTATCATGCCTCATTCTATGACCTTCAGGCTGCGGCAATGATGACTATGCTGCCAAATTCCCCGGAATTCGTTATAAAACAGCTTTCGGAGGTTTTTGACAGAGGGGCTGATGATTTCTGGATCATCAACTGTTCCAATGTTAAGCCCCACACCTATTACCTTGATCTGATAGCCTGGATTTGGAGGGGAGAGCTATGTCCGGAGATTGAAGAGACCAAGGAAAAAGAGGCGGCGGAGAAATTTACGGAGAAGTTCTGCAGAGAGTATTACAATACAGAGGACAATAAAATAACAGAGGCTATTGCTAAGCTGTACAGTTTATGGCCATTATGCACGATAAAGTACGGACCAAATGAGGATGATCACGCCGGAGAACAGTTTTCAAATCATGGCTCCAGAATACTTGCATTTCAGTTTATTTCCTCTTTTGACAAAGAAGCTCCTGAGAATACAAAAAAGACCAATGAGCTCAACTGGCTTCTCAAAGCGGAAACCCTTTCAGACCAGGTAAAATGGCATGTGGCCAAGTATCGGGAAGGGGTAAAAAGCTACGAAGATTATCTGAGTAATTGTAAAAATGTGAAAGGTTTCCTTGAAAACAGCGGCCTTTCAAATGGAAAAGCCCTGGCACAGCAACTTGATGATAATCTTATTTGTCAGGTCCAATATCATTATTACAGCTATCTAGGGGCATATCATATCTGCAGAGCTCTTGAGATCTGTCTTAGCGGCAATAATAGCGGAGAAAACTTCATAGGCGCTTTGGAAGAAGCAGGTGAGGGTAAAAATATAGACTATCTTTCAGCATTTTATGAAGCAGGTCTCGCCAAAGAAGCCTTTTCACGCGGGTATAAGACCATGCGCAGTCATGAGCACGGTATATGGGAAAACTTCTATAAAAATGACTGCGAGGCTGACATAAAGCAGTCCGCCTATGTTGCCGGCAGTCTTATGGCCTATCTTAGGATGTTGGGAGACGGACCACATTTTTACAAGTGGCAGAGGCATTTCCAGCAGGATGCCGGCGGAGATAAAGTCCATCTTATTCTCAGGATCAAAGAGCATTTATCCGACGATGAGATATTTGAGCTGATGAAAGAGTAAACAAAAAGCAGACCATTTTTTATCCGAAATGGTCTGCTTTTATCATGGGTTTTAATGTTTATTACATCAAAGTCTCATCATATATGGCTCTTTGGCCGCCCACATATTTAGGCCTGTGACGGGCACAGATTATGGGAGCTTCTCCGATTTTTCGCAGGGAAATTCGCATGGGAACTACCACATTGTGCATATGCATTCCAATCATGGTCCCGCCTATGTCGATTCCGGCATCGGCCTTGCTTTTTATGGATTCCACAAGGATTGGATTTTCAAATCTTTGGTAAGCTACTGTAGCCAGGGCACCTCCTGCGTGATTGGGCTGAGGAATGGCGTTAACCTGCTCAAAATCGTATTTTTCAAGGATATTTCTTTCAACAACCAAAGCCCTGTTCAGGTGCTCGCAGCACTGAACTGCAGGAAAGATTCCTTGTTCCTTTAATACAGGAATTATACCGTCAAAAACGGCGTTGGCGGAATCGAGATTAGTGGCAGTGCCAATCTGGTCTCCGAGAATCTCACTGGAAGAGCATCCGATTACAAAAATAGATCCTTTTGTAAGTCTTGCTTCTATTAAAATCTCCTTTACAGCAGTTCTGCTCTGGGCTTCAATTTCCTTAAAATCCATGTCAAATTTCCTTCTTCTGTTATTATCGTTTTTTCCTTCGCCTTGCCATTACCTTTAGAACTATATTCCTGATTATAAGGAAACCGCTTACTGATACGGCCACCAGATAACCTATGGCACCAAGTAATGGAATGCCCCAAATCCTTGGCTCCATCTGAGTGTTGCACATAATGCTGGAAGCAATAAGAAGTGCTGCGACTCCCAGACCAATTACGACATTTCTGATTGAGGAATATATGAGTTCATCGAGCTTTGGTGTTGAATTCAGAGTTATATTTACCTTGCTCTGGCCGGCCAGATATTCCTTCATTACCTGACTTGTCAGTGCCGGAATCTCTATTCCTCTGTCTGCAGCTCTGTAAAATGCTCTGCCATACTTCAAGATTTCGGATTTAATATCCATGTTTTCAATAAAATCATCTGTTATTCTTGAAGTAGCAATATCGAGCATGTTGACTTCGGGGCTTATGGTTGCAAGAACTCCCTGCATATGTGCCAGGCCCCTACAGAGCATAGTCATGCCGTGAGGGAGGGCTATGCCATTTTCTTTCATAATGTCCATGAGACACTGGAGCGCCGCAGCAATGTCAAGGCTACCAAAGGAAATGGAGCCGTATTGGTCAAGAAATCCCTTTATGTCATTATACAGCTTGTTACGGTCCGGAGTACCATGTATTTCACCCAGATCAAGAACAGCATTTACCGTAGCCTGGATATCATGCATGGCAATACTGCGAACACCTCTGACCATAAGACGTCTGTCTTTGTCAGAAAGCCTTCCCATCATGCCCATGTCTATCCAGATGATCTTTCCATCAAGGACCTTTACATTGCCCGGATGGGGATCTGCGTGGAAAAAGCCATCGTCCATGACCTGTTTAATGAAATTATTGACAAATTTTCGCCCGATTTCATCCAGATCGTAGCCGTTTGCGGTCAGATATTCGACATCGTCGATGGCGCAACCGCCAATATACTCCATGACCAGTACTTTGTCTGTCGTGTGCTCTATGAACATCTTTGGACAGCCTACATACTTTACGTCTCTGTTATTTCGTGCAAATTCTGCCATATTGCAGGCTTCTTTGAAGAAATCCATCTCTTCTTTTGCAACTGCCCACATTTCATCAATGACCATATCAAGGTCTATGATGTTCTTAAGGTCACCAACAGGCGGCATGAGCTTTACGAGCCTTCTAAGGAGACTTATGTCCTTAGACATAACTTCATATACGCCTTTTCGCTGGACCTTTACAATAACGTCCTTTTGATCGCTTTCCGTTGGGACTTTGAGTGTTGCCCGGTGTACCTGGGCAATTGATGCCGATCCAAGGGTCTTTTCATCTATCCACTCGAATATTTCTGTGTACGGACATCCGTAGGACTCTTCGATTACCTCAATAACTTCCGGAAAAGGCATTGGAGGAACATCGTAATTGAGCTTTGCAAGCTCAGCACAATAAGGCCCCGGCAGAATGTCGGAGTGCATAGACATTATCTGCCCGAGCTTTATATAGGTCGGCCCAAGTTCCTCAAGGATAATACGAAGCTTTTCAGGAGAAATACCTCTTGCTATTTTATTTTTTGCGAGAACTGCACGTATCTCCTTAAATCTTTCGCTGTCCTCCGCTTTTTTTCTGTCAGCAACACTGCCATCATTTTTTACGGAGTCCTCATCGCTTCGATTTTCCTTGTCGGTCTGAGCTTCAGCCATTTTTCTAACAGTACCTACAAGATCCGTCAAATCCGGCATATATCATCATTCCTTGCTTTCAGCTTCAGCAATAAGTTCTTTAAGTTTTGCCAGGTCATCCTTAGATAATCCCTCAACAACCTTGGAGAGGTCTTTTTCTTCGCCGGCCTTTCCGATAGGATTTTCTTTTACAGTACGCTTAAGTTCTTTGTTAAGAGCTTTTCCCTGATCAACAGTAATTTCGCCCTTTTCAACCATCTCATCCAGTATTTCTTCTGTCTTCTCAACAGTAAGAGCCACTGCTCCGACGCCTGCAAGTAATATCTTTTTAAGTCCATCTGTCAAACTGTTGTCCATAATCATTCCTCCTTGATAATTAGTTGTGATTTATTATGGATAGGAAAAGAATCCATAACTTCGGGAAAAAAATGATGCCTCCAAGAATGGCAGCTATGATAGCACTGATAAGGACAGCGCCGGCAGCTGCATCTTTGGCCTTTTTAGCAAGGGGCTTTCTCTCAGTTGTTGCCAGATCAACAACTGCCTCCAATGCTGTGTTGACCAGCTCAAGGCTCAGTACTAACGCAAAAAGCAAAAGACAAATCATCCATTCTGCCAGGGAAATATGCAGGATGAATCCGAAAATAATAACGAGAATGGTTACACAGCAGTGTATCTGCATATTGCGCTCATGCAGGATGGTATTGATAATTCCTTCAAAAGCATATCCAAAGCTTTTATATAGCTTCTCTTTTCGCGTTTTGTCTTCTTTCATACTGAATATATGCCCTTTGCAATTATCAGAATATAGAATAATTATATCATATTTTACGGTTAATTATTTTTGCTGATAATATTGAAGTTGGTTTTTTGACAAATTATATAGTATTATATAGATGGAGATTGATTATATAAATTTATATAGATTGATTTGAATTATATAGTTTTATATACATAAGAGAGATTTATATAAATATGTGGAGGCTTTTATGAATCAGAAAAATCCATATACCATCAGCTTTGGAAAGGTACCAAATAAGTATTTAAGCAGGGCTTCAATTATAGACAGCATCATAGAATCACTTGAGAGTGAAGAGCCGGATGAGCAGGCATTTAAGCTTACAGGGATCCGAGGAACCGGGAAAACAGTTACCCTAACCAGCATTGAGAGGCATTTTGCGGATGAATCGGATTGGGTTGTTGTAGGAATAAGATCGGATTCGAATATAATCAGTGAACTTGTTGCAAGGTTATATAGCGCGGTGCCCCTTTTGACCAAGTTTGTGGATGCAAATCTTAATCTTTCTGCATTCGGAATAGGATTAAATCTGTCAAAAAAGAGTCCGGTTGCAAGCATTGATTATGCTTTGGAAGTTCTTTTGGAAGAATTGGATAAACACGGGAAACGGCTTCTTGTAACTATAGACGAAGCCAGGAACACGAAAGGAATAGTGGATTTTATTCAGGAGTTTCAGATTCTTATTAGAAAAAAACTGCCAATTTTTATAGTTCTGGCAGGCCTATATCAGGATATTGAAAGCTTGGAAAATACTGAAGGGTTAACCTTTTTCCTTCGTGCTACAAAGTATGAGATGACACCTCTTAACATAACGTACATAAGAGATGATTATAAAAATACTCTTCAGATATCTTATGAAGAAGCGGAAAAAATGGCCTATATGACGAAAGGCTATGCGTTTGCATATCAGACCCTTGGTAAATATATGTGGGATTCAAAGGGGAAAGAACTGACAACTGATGTACTCAGGCAATTTGATGATGTTCTTGCGCAAAAAGTATATCGTAAGATCTGGTCAGAACTTGCCCCCAATGACCGCTGGTTTTTAAAGTTTATAGTTCAGAAAGACTCTATGACCGCCAGTGAGCTATTAGAGATGACAAAAAAGACCCACAGCGAATGGTCCGTTCCTCGAAAGAGATTGAGTGAAAAAGGCATAATCGACGCGGATACCAGGGGCGTCATTGCCATTAAACTGCCAAGATTCAAGGAATTTATTGACGGACAGATAGATTAATCCAATTTCCTGAACAAGTTAGCTAAAAGTGCGCCGGAGATATTATGCCATACTGAAAAAATGGCCCCCGGAACTGTTGCCATGGCAAGATCCGGAAAGGCGGTCCCTGCAAGAGAAGTAGCCAGACCGGAATTCTGCATTCCAATTTCAATTGCAAAGGCCTTTTTTCGTGGCATTGGCAGCTTCAAAATTAGTCCGAGCGCAAAACCTACCAGATAACCAAGTATGTTATGAAGGATTACGACTACGAATACAATAGCTCCTGTTTGGAGAATTCTTTCAGAATTGTGAGAAACGACAGCTGCGACTATCAGGGTGATAGCGGTAACTGAAATTAGAGGCAATACGTCTGCAACTTTCTCTGTGTATTTTCCCCAAATTTTATTAATAATGAAACCAAGAGCGATAGGAACAATGACAACCTTGATGATTGAAAGGAACATACCTACAACATCAACGGTAACAGTCGTTTTTAAAAGAATGTAGGTAATTGCTGGAGTGAGGAGCGGTGCCAGCAATGTATTTACGCTGGTCATTCCTACGGAAAGAGCTACATCACCTCTGCTAAGATAGGTCATAACGTTACTGGCAGTTCCTCCGGGACAGGTTCCAACGAGGATCACTCCGGCTAAAAGACCTGCTTCCAGGCCAAAGATCTTGCCAAGCCCAAAGGCTAAAAGAGGCATGATTGTAAACTGAGCAATGCAGCCGATTATGATATCTTTAGGACGCTTAAATACGATTGCAAAATCTTCAAATTTCAGGGTGAGACCCATTCCGAACATGACAACCATTAGAAGGTAGTTGATCCATGAGGTCTGAATCCACAGACATGTCTTTGGCACCAGAAGTGCCAGTGCAGCTACAACAAGAACAATAACAGCCATGTACTTCCCAACAAAGTCACTTATTTTTTTCATAGTCTGAAATTCCTCCAAATCCCAAATCTGCCTATATTTCTAGTATTTAAGTTTACAGCACTGTAAGAAATATTAAAAGTCTATAAAATTTTACGAAAACATAACCATAATGTAATAATATTTCGATAAAATAGAAGTAAGCCTCTTTTTAGGAGATGCTACGAATTCTTATGGATGAATTTGGGGGTACAGAATGAAAAAAAGACTGCTTTCTATTTTAATCGTAAATGTTCTGGTTTTGTCGAATATCGGATTTACATCCCTTGCGGTGGAAAAGAATATAGAGCTTGCAGATACTGTGGTGGTGGAAGAGCCCACTGAAGCATCTGAGGAGAGCGAGAGTCAGGAATCTGGTGAAAGTACTGGGGCCAGTGTACCGGACTCATATTTTGATGACATTGATTATGTAAAGATTGCAGCCTTTACTGAACTTCCGGAGGAAATTGCCGACCAGAAGATTAAAGTGGGCGGAAATATAAATGAACTTAATCTCCCTGAAACACTGGAGATCTCCGTTGTTGCGGATGAAGATAGAGAAGAGCGCATCAGCATGCAGCTTGGAAGGGAAAGAGAACTGATTCGTCGCCTTGAGAGCGAAGCTGATGAGGATGAGAAGGCTAAAAAGGCCGAATTAGAAGATAAAGAGAAAAAGGAAGAAGATGAGGAAGAGGAAGAAGAAGAAGCTTCTGATGACGGTCTTTTGATAAATGGAGAAAAAATTATCTTCTTTGATTCCGACGGACTTCCTGTGGAGGGAGAGGAAAAGGAAGAAGATAAGTCAGCTGAAGAGGAACACGTTGAGGAGCAGAGTAGCAATGAGAGCGCTGCTTCTACCAGTCAGAGTACAGCAAGTCCCGATAAGGAAGAGAAAAAGAGTGAGGATAAGGCGGAGACAGCAGCATCCACTGAGCAGTCAAGCGGTGAAACAGGAAATGTAGAATCCGGCAGTTCAGAGAGTACAGAAGCAGCATCTGAGCAGCAAAGCAGTGAAGATACCGGTAACAGTGACTCCGGAAGTTCAAGTGAAGCATCACCAGAGCAGGCCGCGCCGGAAGAGGCAGCTCCTGAACAGGCACCGGCGGATGCGGGCAGTGAGGGTGCCGGAACAGAAGAGAGCAAGTCCGAAGAGGGGCTTATCAGCAAGGTCACTTCCGTTTTCAAGGCACTTGTTGTACATGCCGCAGAAAGTGTTGAAGAAGTAAAAGAAGATAGTGCAGAAGCAGCTGAGAATACAGATAGCAATTCTTCACAAGAGAATGAGAAAAAAGATGAAGAAGCAGCCCCGGCCGAACCTACAGGTGAGTCTGAGGAGGCTTCTGAGAGTGTGAATGATAGTACATCAGAGGAAACTAAGGAAACTACTTCAGGGGAAAGTGCTACAGAAGAAAACGCTGCAGAGGACAAAGATACTGCAAATAAAATATCAGACGATACTGATGAAAAGAGTGATACTTCCGATGCTGCTACCTCTTGGGATGGAAATTACGAATACGAAACAGTAAAACGTGACATTTCCACATACAGTCCTGAAGAAATAAGTGTTGAGATGGTATCCGGTATTAAGTGGATCCTTGATCCTCTTAAGAACGAGCTTACTGAGTTTAATACCGAGGAAATCGGAAGACAGTTCGTATTCATACCTGTTCTTATTATCCCGGATTATTACTATGTTGAAGCAGATCTTCCTACAATTAAAGTTACTGTTGTGGATGAGATCTTTGACTTTGATAAAGTTGTTACTGTGGACGATGTAAAGATCCGTGTTCGCGCCGACAAGGGAGTGTTCCCTGAGGGTGCTACTTTGTTTGCTCAAAAGCTCCAGGAAGAGGACGAGCAGAAGGTTCAGGATGCTGTAGCTGATCAGATGGAAGAGAGCGCAAGCATCGTTAAATCTTATACTTTCGATATCCAGATCAGAGATGAGAACGGAAAAGAGATAGAGCCTGATACTGAAAAGGGCAGAGTTTTCGTATCATTTGAGACCGAAGAGGTTTCAAATAGTGAACTTAATGCGGAAATTTACCATATCGTTGAGCCTGAGAATGCAGAAGGGGCAAAAGAGTCAGCTGATGCAGCTGCAAGCAGTGACTCTTCTGAGAGTTCTGAAGAAAAGAAGAGTGATGAAGCTGAGGGTGAGAAGTCCGAGGATGGAAGTTCAGTAGAAGATGGACAGGAGAAGGCAGCTGAAACAGAGAAGAAAGATTATTCTCAAGATAAGGCAACCTTAGAGGGGGAGTTTGCAGTTAAGAAACTGGATGCGTCCGTTATTGATGGAGAGGAGACCAAGGCTGTTGAGGCAGTTACAGATGGGTTCTCTAAATATTCTGTTGTGTTCAAGCATTCAGGATCAGGATTATTTGAATTTGATGAATCTACTGTTATAAATGTAAAGAAGATTGTTGCAAACACAATAGATAAGGTTGACACAAATGGTGATGGTAAGTTTGATGAGAAAGACGTTACCGGAACAATCAGTAACGTTAAAATCAGGGTTGATAATAATGAATTAGTAGATAAGACAGATTATTTATATATTAGCAAACTTGCCAGTGATGATTTATCAACTATCAATGATGATACAAAGGGTAAGGGTGTTTTCTCATACGAGGCAAGTGGCACACATTATTTCCTCATCGTGAAACGTCCATTTAATGATACTAAGGCTCTGATCATTTATTATGATAAGAATGACGGAAATGGTGCTATTCCATATACTGTCTCTGTGGCAAACAATAATGCAGTAAATGCACCTGTTTGGGATGAATACAAATGTCCATATGGATTTGATCTTGAAGAGAACAAATTTGGATTATTTGTTATGGCGGAGGACTCTAAGAAAGCGCCTTTGATGTATCAGTGGCAGAGTAGTCCTGATAATGTAACATTTAAGGATATAGACGGAGCGAACTGCCAGTTCTATAAGGCGGACAAATCTACTACAGATAAAAATAACTATTGGTATCGATGCAGTGTAAATGGTGAGTTTAGCCATTCTGTGCAGATAATTACGAGAAACAGTGATACAAGAGAATGGACGGATTTTTATGAGGATGACTGGTGCTATGTAAGTAATGGAACTATCGCTTACACTATAGACGAAAAAGATAGCTATTTCGATGTTGTTTCTGCTTTTACGGTTGGTGAAACAACAAAAATGTATCAGACATCCAATGGTGGAAATGGATGGGAAGTATTTTGTAATGATTCTTCTTCTGTTCCAGTAACAAAAGGCGCTCCATTTAATCATCTTGCAATGATATTTGCCTTTGACAACAGTAAAGTGGGTGTTCTCCATGGAGCAGTAACATTGCAGGATCTTGCGTTAAATCCTCCATATAATAATTTTGCAATTGTAGGAGCAGGAAAAGTAGGAACAGCAAAAGAAAATACCGCAGTTGCAAAACTAAATAATAAAGGAATACTTACGTCACTTGGAGTAGCTGGAATCAGTACTGAAGACCAGCTACAGGATGCTATTAACAAAGGAAACGGGGATTCAATTCCTTCATTTGTTATAACACCTATTACCAATCAATCAAATACCTTACCATACTATTTCATTGGTAGTGGATATGAGGCATATGCAGCCAATACTTCAACGGGAATAGATAATACAATTCCGGGTATTTCTATCTCTTGGATTGGTATGAAGACAAGCAGTATTGAATTTGATTTTTCATTCGGTGGAGCCGCTACCAATGCTATTTTAGAGAAGGTTTCCAAGGTAGGTAAGGCTAATTCGATTTCTCCTTCATCAGGTGGCATAAGAAGTGTGAAACTAATTGGAGATACCTTAGCCAATTATGCGTATACGCTAGGAACTCCTGGCGATAAAATTGATGTCGAGCTAACTTTCAGTACTACAACTAAAAATAATTCGGCCATAAGTGCGGTTCTGCCCAAATACAACAAGACCTCCGGAACAAATTCAACTAGTACACTGTACACAGCAAACTATTTTGAAGCTACTTTTACTTATAAGAAGAATGACAAATCAGTGACAGATGATCCAGTATTTAAAGGGAATGCTAAGACAGAGCTCCCTGTAATCCTCACTATTGAGTTGTCATATGATTTTACTGACAAGGATGATATTAGAGTATATAGATATCATAATGATAGCGTATCTGAGTTAAGCAGAGATTC
>JAEEGL011312807.1_pt1 | contig 27135 bp, 16 predicted proteins | sample 9134231 | NCBI WGS metagenome assembly JAEEGL01 (sample SAMN16246548, study PRJNA631951) | gut metagenome | biome: gut microbiome; feature: rumen; material: fiber-attached | host: Bos | place: Iran: Karaj | collected 2018-10 | reverse complement strand
TGTGTTGTCTGCGAATAACACTAATGCCATTCGGCTTCAAGTCATTGTTCCTGATTCGTGAAATTGGCTTCGCCGAGCTAAAGGTTCGTAATTGCACGAGCAATTCTTCGTGTAATGAAAACAGCCGTGAACTACAAATTTTGTGAAAATTAATGGAATTAGTGGTTTAAATAGTCCACACGGAATCTTGTGGAACTTTATTGGTTCTCATAATCTTATTGCTTGTTTTGATTCCCAGATGTCAAGAGCACCAAGTACATCTTCTGTCACATGTTCACGGCTCTGTGTGTGCAGTCCATCGTAACATTTCAAGATGAAGCCGTCGATTAGACCTACACGCTTCATTCTTTGATACATCTCGGTTGTTGAGATGTTTCTTGCGCGTGCGGCTGACTCTATGCATGAAGAAGCAAATATCATTTGACTTTCTTTTTCTTTCTTAGTCTTTCTCTGTTTTGTTGTTGCTGCCATAGTCATTTGTTTTGCGCTTACGTTGGCAAAGATACGAAAAAGTGTGGAAAGGTGGTGTGAAACCAAATACTTTTTTTTGATTGCATGTAAATGTGTACCGAAGTATGCCTTACAATGCACAGAGTTTTTATCCACAATGACCAGGCTGTAGTCCATGAATTTCTTGTATGATCCCTTTGCGTCATATTTTTCCATTCCTATGAACTGTTTGTCGGAGTCAAGGTCATGGGAGCAGCCTGTAGCTGACCAGTACACACAAGTGTTTTTACAAGAAGACATTTCAACTTCATGGCGGTATAAAAGTCATAACTGCATCCTATATTGAACATATAGATAGTATTGACCGCACCCAGTTCAGAAATGGCACTCAGAATGCAGTCTGAGGGGTTGGATAAAACTACAGAGGGTACATCAGACGACTTGTCACATCTTCGACACATCTCCCACTACAAAAAAATACGCCCGCAAAAGGTTCTGCCATCTCGCAGTATTGGCAGCCAAGCAACACACCGTACATGCCTAGTTTTATGCCAATTACAAATACATATTACAGAGCAATTGTTCTCTTATGCGAAATATTCTACCGGAAAATATAAGTTTTTCTGATTTTATGTTTATCTTTGCCTTTTCAAGGATGATTTTACTTATTTTTTACAGCACTAAGATAAGCAAGACTTTTCCTTATGGCAAAATATTGGGCAACCAACGGTGCTCTAGAACCTAGGAAATTAAATATAATATGCTGAATTTAGTTTTATGTTGAGACTTGACTTCAATGATATTAGACCAATAAAAGGGTCTACAAATGACGGTTTTGAGGAATTTGTTTGCCAACTGGCACGCAGAGAGGAAATTCCATGCGCAAAGAAATTTGTGCGCAATGGAAAACCAGATGGAGGGGTGGAATGCTACTGGATTCTTAATGATGGTAGTGAAGTGGCTTGGCAGGCTAAATATTTCTGTAATTCTTTTGATAAATCACAGTATCAACAAATAGATGGATCTGTGAGAGAGGTACTAAACGCTCATCCAAATCTGAGAAAATATATCATAGCACTGCCCACAGACCCATCAGATGCTCATATCGTAGGTAAAATGAGTATGAAAAAACGAATTGATGGCTATGTGGAGAGATGGTCTAAACTTAATCATCATGTCGTTTTTGAATTCTGGTGGGCATCGGACTTAATTGAAAGAATTCAAAAGCCTCAAAACCAAGGTATGATTAGATTCTGGTTTGGAGGAAATGAATTCACTGATGAAGATTTTACACGGTTCAATGCAGAATCCATCAAGGATTTAGGCAAAAGGTATACACCAGAGTTGAATGTTGAGGTTAAGGCCAATGAATACTTCGAAGTGCTTTCACGAGGAAAGTCATTTGCCTTTTTCCTTGATGAAGAACTGAAAATCGCAGAAGACGCTTGTAGAAGGATAGAAAAGGATAAACATTGCAATAATGCCATTGATAAAATTGAAAGTGTTCGGAACACTACTAAAAAAATAAAGAACATAAATATTTCTGGCATAGATATACTTTCTCTTGATGAGTTTTTAACTGCGCTATCGTTACTTGCAGAAACCGTTCAAGACATAGCCAACAAAATTGTTGATAAAGATAAAACAACTTACGAAGAAAATAGAGTTTCTCGAAAAATATATGATTATGCTGTTGATGTCTTACATGTTTATAATGATTTGAGTCAAGATATCATGAGGCTAGTTAATGACCCTATTTTGATACTTTCGGGAGAAGCAGGCGTAGGAAAATCTCATCTAATAGCAGATGTGGTGGAACGACGGGCGAAAGAAAAACAGTTTAGTTTGCTTTTTCTTGGACAAAAATTCGTCACCGATGAGGAACCTTTCACTCAGATGATGAATATGCTTTATTTCAAGGGGTCTTCAGAAGAGTTTTTAGAAATGCTTGAAGCAAAGGCAGAAGCATCAGGACATCGTATTATCATCTTCATAGATGCGATAAATGAGGGACGCGGATTGACTATCTGGCAAAGTTCTATTCGAAGTTTCGTTGATAAGATACGACAACATCCGTGGCTTGGACTCGTTTTGAGTATTCGAAATTCATATGAGTATGCAATACTTCCTTGGGATGAACTTGGATATGATTATTGTGTAAGAGCAATACATTACGGATTTGAACATAATACTAAAAAGGCCGTACAACTATATTTTAAAGAGTACGGGATATTGTATCCCTCAGTTCCACTCCTTAATCCAGAATTTCGAAATCCATTGTTTCTACATTTGTTCTGCGAAGGAATGAAAAATAATGGTTATAGGAAATTTCCTGATGGGATAAGGGGAATTACATCCGTCATTAACCTGTTTTTAAATGGTGTAGAGAAATCCCTTAGAAAGAATAAGCATTATTCGTTGTCAATCAAGATTGTAGAGAAAGCTACCCGCATATTCATAGAATATACGGCTAAAGATGGTCGTCATGAAATGCCTATAGACAAAGCCATTGAATTATTCTCGGATATTTGTCCACGTATTTTCAATGAAGGAGAATTATTGGATAGCTTAATATCAGAAGGACTTTTCTGCAAGAATGCTTTTCTTAGAGCGGATGGTAGCTACGGAGAATGTATATATTTTACATACGAACGATTTGAAAATATTCTTCAAGCAGAATATCTCATAGACGAATTGCAACTTGACACTGATGCTTTGGAGGAATATGTCCGCAAATTTAAACATCCTTATCGGATTGGAGGATTATTAGAATCACTGGCAATTCTGTTGCCTGAGCGTAAAGGTGTGGAACTATATGATAAACTGCCCAACTTCTATAACGATAAAGCCGTTGTGAATGCAGTACTATTCAGTTTGATATGGAGAGATGAAAGTACCATAGACTCACATCTTGATTCATACTTTACTAATTTCATGGATAATAATCAATTCTGGGATCACTTTATCCAGACTATCATGGAGGTTAGTTTTAATACGGGAAACTATTATAATGCAAACTATTTTCACAGGATGTTTGCGCCTATGCAGTTAGCTGACAGGGATGCAATGTGGATACCTGCATTATACCGCATTTATGGCAGTCAGGACAATATCATAGAAGAAATAATAAACTGGGTATGGGATGAAAGTGATGAGGTTAATATTGATGAAAAGACGGTAGAGCTTGGAGCAACCATGCTTTCTTGGTTTTTAGCAAGTACAAACCGAAAACTCCGTGATACTGCAACAAAAGCACTCGTACAGCTTCTTCATAATAGAATGCAGATGATGGTACCACTTTTCGGAAAGTTCTCTACAGTAGATGATCCATATATTCACGAAAGACTCTACGCTGTGGCTTTGGGGTGTGCTGTGAGGTCTAAATCGAAAGAGCATTTGACCTGCTTGTGTCAGTATATCTATTCGAAGGTGTTTGACGTGGAAGATGAAGTCTATCCTCACGTATTGCTTCGTGACTATGCAAGAGAAACTATTGAATATGCAATCTCCATAGGACATCAGCTTAATATTGACAAGGATAAAATACGACCGCCATATAAGAGTACGTATAATTTTGCACCGGTACCTGATGAAGAAATAAAAGCGATGTATAAAGAATGTCGTGAGAATAAAAATTGTTATGGCATGTATTACATGCTTACTTCCATGTTTACAGAGCATACGACGATAGGCTTCTCATATGGTGACTTTGGCAGATATACATTTCAACATGCATTGCACAGCTGGGACATAGATGCTGAGGGGGTGAGTAATGTAGCCATAAAACTCATTATTGACAAGTATGGATATCGAGAGAATATGCATGGCACTTTTGACAAAGTTATTGGCTCAGGAAGAGGACGCACCACCATCCCTAATGAGAGGATAGGTAAGAAATATCAATGGATGGCAATGCATGAATTGTTGGCAAGAATAGCGGATAATTGTCCGAAATTGAAATCCCCATGGAACGATAATACTGTTGAATACGATGGGCCATGGATTCCATTTGTGCGAGATATAGACCCAACTACGCTTATGCGAGTAGATGATGAAGAATCTAATTCAAATAAAGATTGTTGGTGGTATGGATGTAAGTATGATAACTGGGAGCATGAAATGGCTGATTGGCTAAACATTGCTGATGATGTACCACACATTGAGTCTATCATCGAAGTAAAAGACCCAGATGGATGCGACTGGTTCGCTTTGGAGTGCTATCCAGATTGGGATGAACCTCATGGGAGAGATGAAGTCTACAAAAGATTATGGTATCAGATAAGAAGTTGTATCATTGATGAAGATGAATTCCCTCGTATTTATGATTGGTCTGAAAAACAGAACTTCAGTGGGAGATGGATGCCAGAACACAGTGACAGATATGAATTGTTTTATCGGGAATATTATTGGTCTCCAGCATACAAATCATACGATGCTGAGGGATTAACAAAGAGGGATATTTATGACAAAGAAACGGACAGGTTCATAGCCCATGCAGAGGTTACGTCAATTGGTTACTTATGGGAGGCAGAAGAAGATCATTCAAAAAAAACATCTTTTTGTAGCCTAATACCCTCCAAACAATTGTTTGAAGGTATGAAGATGCAATATGCGGATGAAGATGGGATATATCTGAATGAAGAAGGCAAGCGAATCTGTTTTGAGACGAGAGTTGTCGCGAATTCTAAAAACTATCTATTAGTCAAGAAAGACACTCTATTGAATTTTCTCAAGACATATCACAAGAAAATATTGTGGTATGTACTTGGTGAAAAAAACATCATAGGCATCCATAATTATCAAAGTGTCCCCAATCTGCCTATGTGGCTTATCATCAGCGGTACTTATACTTTGGATTATACAGGCAGAATCACAGGGAGTTTAAGAACATCTCATAAGAGATAGCAATGTTAAGATAGTAATTGGGGGCTTCAAGAATCATCGTGATTCGAGAAGCTCCCATTTTTCATGTTTATAATTGCCATAAATAAGACTGTTGAATGGTTACATAGAACGTGTAATTGCGTTAAAATATCTTATTTCTTCATACTTGACGGTGAAAAGGGAACGATGTTCGACGAAAAAGCGTATCTTTGCATCATTATTTACAGAATAGAAGAAATGAAAGATAAAAAACTTGTTATTCTTGCCACCGTGGTGGCAGTACTTGTGGTAGGTCTCGGTGTTATGGCATACCTGCTTATTGATGGAAATATAGAACGACAGCAGTTGCAGGAACTTGCTGAACTTGATAAGCAGGAGATGGAACAGCAGTACAAGGATTTCGATGCCCAGTACGGTGAACTCCAGAAACAGATACGCAACGACTCTCTCATAGCTCAGATAGAGGAAGAACGTCGTCACACACAGGAACTCCTTGAGGAACTGGAACGCACAAAGTCAACTGACGCACGTGAGATAGCACGCTTGAAGAAGGAGATTAACACTCTCCGTCAGGTTCTTCGCAACTACATCATGCAGGTTGATTCTCTTAACCGCATCAACGAGGCTCTTACTAACGAGAATGCCGAGATGAAGAATCAGGTTAATCAGGCCAACAACCAGATTTACTCTCTCTCATCAGAACGTAACGCATTGAAGGATAAGGTCAACATCGCCGCACAGCTTGATGCCACAGGCTTCTGGGTAAGTCCAAAGAACAAGCGTGGCAAGGAAGCATCAAAGGCTAAGGACTGCAAGAAGCTTGCATTCGGATTCACAATCGTAAAGAATGTGACAGCACAGAATGGAGAACGCATTATCTACGCTCGCATCCTCAAGCCAGACAATAGTGTGATGGGCAAGAAAGGTTCATTCACCTACGAAGACACTCCAGTGGAATACACTGAGAAGAAGTTTGTTGAGTATAACGGCGAGGAAATGAAAGTGACCATGTACTCAGACATTGACGAATTCCTTGAGGCTGGAACATACAAGGTTCTCGTGTTCTGTGACAGTCAGATGATTGGACAGACAACGTTTACGTTGAAGTAAGTTTGTGAGTTTGTAAGTTTTTGAGTTTTTATGTTTTTGTTGCAATGTGTGTTTACGAGAATATGAAAAACTCATCATCGTGAGAACTCAAAAACTTACAAACTCAAAAACTAAAAAACTCTCTCCCGCGAGAACATAAAAACTCAAAAACTTAAGAACTTATAAACTTAAAAAACTAACTCACCATGATAGTTTCTCCTTCTCTTCTCTCTGCCAACTTTGCAGACTTGAAGACTGACATAGACATGATAAATCGTAGTGAGGCTGATTGGCTTCATCTTGATGTTATGGACGGCGTGTTCGTACCGAACATCAGTTTCGGTTTCCCAGTGTTGGAGGCTGTTGCCAAGATTTGCACAAAGAAACTGGACGTGCATCTTATGATTGTTGAACCTGCTAAGTTCATCCCGCAGGTGAAGGCTCTCGGTGCATACATGATGAACGTACACTATGAGGCTTGTCCTCATCTTCATCGTACCATTCAGCAGATACACGAAGCTGGAATGAAGGCGGCAGTAACGCTAAATCCTCACACTCCAGTATGTTTGTTGGAGGACATCATCCGTGACGTGGACATGGTACTTCTCATGACTGTTAATCCTGGCTTCGGCGGTCAGAAGTTCATCGAACATTCCATCGAGAAGGTCAAGGCTCTCCGTGAGATGATTACCCGTACAGGCAGTAAGGCTCTCATCGAGGTTGACGGAGGAGTGAATGGTGACACAGGCAAACGTCTTGCCGAAGCAGGCGTTGATGTCCTCGTTGCTGGTAGCTACGTGTTCGGCGCAGAAAAGCCGGAAGAGAGAATAACATTGCTTAAAAAGCTTTAAGATAAAAAACAAGATTTACACCCTCTATTCAAGATGGGGGCTAAAACAAAAGATATGAAAAAAATTACTTATACAGCACTTATGCTTGTGTCTGCATTCTCGGTGATGTTCAGTATGTTCTCGTGCAACGACTATGAGACATACGCAGACAAGAAGAAGAGTGAGAAAAAAGCGATAGAGCGATTCCTCGCTGACAATAACGTGTGTGGACATATCAATGTGATAAGTGAGGCACAGTTCCGTGCGCAGGACAATACAACCAATGTGGATAACAACGAGTATGTGCTCTTTGAGGATGACGGAGTCTATATGCAGATTATCAATCGTGGTACAGGCAGAACTTTCCCAGAGATGTCCAAAGACTTTGCTGACAGTACTGTCAACAAGGTTGTGCTCTGCCGTTTCACTGAGTACGACATCATGTCGGGTGATACAACCAACAGCAACTTTGGAGTTGTCGGTAATGTGGTTGACAAGATGCTTATCAATTATTCGCACCTCAGCCGCTCGTATAGTGGTTCGTTTACTTCTGGTATGATGTACAATATGAATGCCAGCAGTTCCGTTGGCAATGGTGTTGCTGTTCCATCAGGATGGATGAAACCATTCGACGTTGTACGTCTTTCACGTGGTATCGATGACCTTGCACATGTACGTATCATCGTTCCTCATAGCTCAGGAACAAGCAATGCTTCGTATTACGTTCATCCTTATTACTACGATATAACTTATCAGTTAGGAATTTAGGGGGGCCCACCCCGACTCTCCCGAGGGAGGGGGAAAAGGGAATGGAACGCAATTCTGAATTTTGAATCATTAATTTTAATTTTAGATATGTCTTTAATTAAATCTATTTCGGGTATTCGTGGAACCATCGGCGGTAAGGCTGGCGATGGACTCAATCCACTTGACATAGTAAAGTTCACATCAGCTTACGCAACACTTATACGTCGCACAACAAAGGTGCAGAGCAATAAGATTGTCGTAGGTCGTGATGCACGTATCTCTGGCGAGATGGTAAAGAACGTTGTGTGTGGAACACTTATGGGTATGGGATTCGATGTCGTCAATATCGGTCTTGCCTCTACTCCAACAACTGAGATTGCCGTGACAATGGAAGGTGCCTGTGGTGGTATCATCATCACAGCAAGTCATAACCCTCGTCATTGGAACGCCCTCAAGCTTCTCAATGAGAAGGGTGAGTTCCTCAATGCTGTTGAGGGTAATGAGGTTCTCCGTATTGCAGAGGCGGAGGATTTCGACTATGCAGATGTTGACGGACTCGGTAAATATACAGAGGACAACACATACGACCAGAAGCACATCGACCTTGTTCTCGGTCTCAAACTCGTTGATGTTCCAGCAATCAAGGCTGCAAATTTCAAGGTTGCATTCGACTCAATCAACTCTGTTGGAGGCATCATCCTTCCAAAGCTCTTCAAGGCACTTGGCGTGAACAATGTCACAGCACTCTATGACGAGCCAACTGGTGACTTCCAGCACAACCCAGAACCACTTGAGAAGAACCTCTCAGACATCATGTCGCTCATGGCTAAGGGTGGTAAGGATGTTGCATTTGTCGTTGACCCTGATGTTGACCGTCTCGCATTCATCTGTGAGGATGGTAAGATGTACGGTGAGGAATACACTCTCGTTACTGTTGCCGACTATGTTCTCAAGCATACTCCTGGCAATACCGTGAGCAACCTCTCATCTACTCGTGCTCTCCGTGATGTCACTCGCAAGTACGGAATGCAGTACAACGCTGCTGCCGTTGGTGAGGTCAATGTAGTAACAAAGATGAAGGAGACCAACACTGTTATCGGTGGTGAAGGCAATGGCGGAGTCATCTATCCAGAGGCTCATTACGGTCGTGATGCCCTTGTGGGTATTGCACTCTTCCTCTCTCACCTTGCTCACGAACGTCAGCAGAAGCCAGGACTTACTGTTAGCCAGCTTCGTGCTACTTATCCTGAGTACTGCATTGCCAAGAATCGTATCGACCTTGATGCAAGCACAGACGTTGATGCTATTCTCGCTAAGGTCAAGGCAATGTACTCTAATGAACCGGATACAGAAGTCAATGATATTGATGGTGTAAAGATTGACTTCCCTGACAAGTGGGTTCATCTCCGCAAGTCAAACACAGAACCAATCATCCGTGTCTATTCTGAGGCAAGCACAATGGAGGCAGCCGACGAGATTGGTAAGAAAATCATGGACGTTGTTTACTCTATGAAGTAAACGTTACAATAATCATAAAAAACAAAAACGACTGGTACATTTTTTTGTGCCAGTCGTTTGTTGTTATTTTTGCAGGAAGTTGCCGTAGCTTTTCCGATAGATGACTTCGCCATCTTCTTTTACTTCTACGACATAAAAGTATTTGAATTCAACTTTTGAGTTGTTTATCATGTCTTCTGCGAGAGAGCATGCGTTAAGAACAACACTTCTCGATGGTGAGTAAATTTTATTGTACCCATAACCGCATACTAACTTGTCATAAGAATAAGCTTTCTGATAAGCGGATTGGATAGTGTAAAGTTCGTTACCTGTTGTACATACATAATTTATATGTGTTATGTATTCATGAACATCGTCGTCCTTGCATGATGTTACAGATGCGCATAGGCAGATTAATAATAAATAGTAAGCAAATCTTTTCATTCTGATTTTTGTTTTGTTAATAATATAGAGTGTAATTCGTGGGCGAGAAAAAATCACCCACACGAATTCTTGTAGAACCAGAGGAGAAATATTTATGAAAGTCTTTCTTGATACGAATGTCATAATTGATTTCTATGCATAGCTCTGTGTCCTCTGAGACCTCTGTGTTGAAGAACGAAATTCCTCGTTTATATCCCAGACTGATTCAAGTATCATTCTTTCATCATTCGCTTTCCTCCGATAACCATTGTCGTGAGGGCGATTGCTGCTATGGCGATGTAGGCAATGATGACCGTTGTGCCGCCTCCGTCAAGGGCACTTGTGGTGTGCGTCTTTATCAGGACCATTGCGAGCGTGTTGTTTATCGTGTGTAGTATGAGAGAAGGATAGATGCTGCGTGACTTCATGTATAGCCAACCCGTTGCAAGACCGAAGAGCGTTACTGGCAGGAACTGCGTAATGCTCCAGTGCACCAGCCCGAAGATGAATGCGGAAATGCCCAGTGCCACCCACTTGTTCATACCTTCTTTTATGAGGTTGCCCTGTATGCCAGCCCTGAAGATACATTCCTCTACCAATGGTGAGAATACTGCCATGTAGATTGTAAGCAGGATGCCGTAGTCACGTCCCATGTCGTCATAATCTGATGGTGCCCACAGATGAGTCCATGAATCTTCAAAAAGGTAGTAGAATACGAACATGCTCATGGCCGTGAGTAACGCATATCCCCAGCGGATGCCCCCTGTGCGCAGATTGTCTCTCTTCCTGATTATGCCCGTCTGGAACAGGAACACTATAATGATGAGTGTTGCAAGGATGTACACTGTTCCCAATACTTCTGGCGAGCGCATTATACTCCTGTGCTCCTCTGTATATTCTCCCGTGAGTATTGCCGTGATGAATTTTGGATCGTAGAATATCAATGCAAACTGTGCGAGGAACTTTGTTATCAAGTTGACTGAATAGAATGTGAATACGGCAACTATTGCCTTTAGGTACTTGTGCATAATGCGATTCCGTTTTTTTTGTTGACGTCAGTTGTTGATGGCTTTTAGTCAGCCTGTAGAAAAGTGTTGCAAATATACGTCAAAGTGTTTGGATGGCAAAATAATGTGTTCGTTTTTTCTGTTTACTTCTTTGATTTGCTCAATCGACGGCTGTGAAATTTCAATCGGTGCATTGTCTTTCTTCACTTGCTGTTCGTTTTCCCTTAGTTTCTCTTAGGATTCTCCGAGTTTCTGTTCGTGTTTGTAGGGAAAGTGTAAGGGAATTGTAAGGTAGTGCTGATTACGGGCTGTGAGTGTGGCGGTTGTTGTGAGGTGTTGTCTGCGAATAACACGAATGCCGTTCGGCTTCATGCCGTTGTACCAGATTCGTGAAATTGACTACGCCGAGCTAAAGGTTCGTAATTGCACGAGCAATTCTTCGTGTAATGGAAACAGCCGAGAACCACCAATTTCGTGCAAATTAGTGTAATTCGTGGTTAATGAAATACCCCGTAAAGCGCTTGCTAAATATCTACAAGACCGTTGCGGAATGCGTATATGACGACTTCCGTTGTACTGTTGACCGACAGCTTGTGGAAGATGTTTGTCTTTGTATTGTCCACTGTCTTGGTGCTTATGCCAAGTTTTTCTGCAATCTCCTTGTACTGGAGTCCTTGACATGACAAGGTTATTATCTCCAGTTCACGAGGCGTGAGGACTTCCGTCTTCAGTTGTTTGCCGACCTTTACGCGGTCGATGAGTGACTGCATGCTTGTGCCAAACCAGCAACCTCCATTGAGGATGTTGTGTATTGCCTCGATGATAATCTGTGGATTTGCATTCTTTGATACGAATCCGGAGATACCGATGTCGAGCAATGGTATGAGCATTGACTCTGTAAAATAGCCAGACACAATGAGTATCTGGGTGTTTGGACTCAGACGCTTTATCCATTTTATGTGTTCTGGAGTGTCAAGGTCCGGCATCACAAGGTCATGAACCACAATGTCGGGTTGCTCTGCCTTTACAACATTGAGTGCAACCTCACCGTCTTGTACGGAAGGCAGCACGGTTATGTCCTCTTCTTTCTGAAGATAGGCTTCAAGTCCCATACAGAAGATGGGATGGTCGTCGATTATCAGTATCTTCTTCATACGAATGCGATTTTGAATGAAGAGCCTTCGCCTTCTTTGCTGTCAATTGCCAATTTATATCCGCACAGACGTATCATGTCTCTTACGATTGACATGCCTAAGCCGCTTCCCGGTTCGCCTTTTGTTCCGTTCTTGTGTGTCCACTTCTTTCCGTCACGCAGGTTCTGTAATGTCTCTGCATCCATGCCTGTTCCGCTGTCTCTGACTTCAATGTGGTCCTTGTCGTATCGTATGGTGATGGTGCCTTCTTCAGGAGTGAACTTGATGGCATTGCTCACAAGGTTGCGCACCATGCACTTCACGCAGTTGCGGTCTGCATTTATGGTTGTCGTGTCATCTCCTTCGAGGATGATGCTGACGTTCTTCTCGTTGGCAGTCTCACGATGGCTGTCAATAGCTTCGTTGATTACATCTGCGAGTGACAGGTTTGCGAGATTGACCTGTACCATTCCCGAACGCTGGAGACGTGACCATAGGAGGAGGTTGTCCAGGAGCGACTTGAGTGTGTCGCTCTGTTTGGCAAGTATGGCCGTCTGTTGTGATGGGTTGAGGTCAGCAACGAGCTTTGACAGCATGTTGATGTTGGCTGCTGTGCCAGACAGGTCGTGTGAGATGACGCTGATAAGTCGGTCTTTCACACGGTTTGCCTCTTCCACTTTCTTGCGTGAGTGGTAGTCCCTGATCCATCCCATTACTGCTACGAATGAGAGAACGCAGAACATTGACAATATTATCAGGATATATTGCTGGCGTTGTTGCTGCATCTCTATGAGGTTCTGCTGATGCTCCAGTTCCGCATCCTTCTGCAGACTTTCGTATTCCACATTGAAGCGCTCTGTCATAAGCTCGTTCTCATTCGATGTGATACTGTCATGGAGTGCCATTGCCTCGGCCATATATTTCTTAGCCTTTTGCGGGTCTTTCTCCTTTAATGCCAAAAGACTAAGGATGCTTTTGCGGATTTTTATGTTTCCTGTGATTTCCGTCAGTTTCAATGCTTCTTCGTATTGTCCTGTATGTTGAAGACATACGGATAGTGAATTGTAGTTCTGGGTCTGGCGGAATACCCCTGCTGCCACATTGTACAATTTCATTGCCTTGACAGAATCTTGCATGCCCCAATAGTTGTCTGCTATCTGACACAATCTGACAGCCATCTTGTCGGCATTACCAGTGATAGAGTCGAGTCTGAAAGCTTCTTTTGCATATTTCAAGCCTAAGTCGTACTTCTTCATGGCTTGATACACGTCGCTTGCCTTGCCTAAGCGTATTGCGAGCTTGGCTGGCTTGTTCAACTGACGTTCAATGTTTATGGCACGAAGAATATATTTCTCTGCTTTTTCTGGTTTGTTGTCCAGCAGATAAATTGATGCTATATTATTAAGTGTGGATGACATGTTGGCTTTGTCACCCGAAGCACTGTCTATGTCATAAAGTCGCTTGGCGTATGTAACAGCCTTGTCAAGGTCGCCAATATACTGATATGCACAGCAGAGATATGAATAGCATGAGGCAAGAACTTCCATGTCCTTTATCTTTTCTGCTGATGTGACTCCTAACTTGCTGAAACGGATGGATTTTGCATAGAAAGAATGGTCGTAGAGATAACTGCCGTAGGTGGAGTATAGATTTGCGTCTATATACTCCTTTGCGTCGCCTTTGGTGAATACTGTAAGCGTATCTTCGTAGTCTCCGTAGATATTCTCATACAGACAGTTTGCAGCTGAAAGGTTTCCTGTCTTTTCATAAATCTTTAGCAGGGAATCAAGTTGCTCTATTGTCATTCCTTTGCCAGCATACAGGTTGGAAGGCATGGCAACGCGCAACAATATTATGCATATTGAGGTCAATATGTTTCTCTTGTTCATCGCAAATGAGTCGTTTATATTATAACAGTTGCAAATGTAGTGAAAAACTCCCGAATGAGAAACAAAAACTTGTGATATTTTGTCTCTGGAACGAAAAGAGTATGTGCTTTCGTCTTCTTTTGCCGTATTTCCCAAATGGAATGTGAATCAGCTTTCTCTCCGTTCATTCTCCGTCGATTGTCCGTCAATTCTCCGTCGTTTCTCCGTCCACGAACGGAGAATGTACGGAGATGCATAGAAGATGAATAGGGAATATTCCCTACAAAACGAGAAAAATCATGTGAGGTGTTCTTGCCACTCGGATTTTTGCCCTTACCTTTGCATCGTCGAAAGGAAAAATCGACAATCGCAAGTGAATCGAAAAAAATGTTCTACCTCTCCCAAAATGGGAAGGTTTAATTGAAATAAATGGTAGTGTTAAATTCTAAATTAGCCGTATGTGTATGGCTGTTTTTTAATTAAACTAAAAAATTAAATCATTATGAAACATCTTGCTAAGGTTTCATTGGTAGCATGTGCTGCCATGTTCATTTTCTCAAACAATGCAGACGCCCAGTTCGGCGGTCTCAAGAAATTGGCTAAGACAGTAAACAAGACAGTTGAGTCTGCTTCAAAGGCAGTGGATAATGCCACTAAGAAGGTTGATGAGGCAAAGAAGACTGTAGAGTCTGTTGAGGCAGTTGCCAACGATCCAGCAGCAGCTGCTGCAAGTGCTGCAACAGGTACAACTGCTACTCCTGCTGTTCCTGCAACTGCTGCGACACCAGCAACTACAACTACAACAAATAGTGCAGCCGTTCCAGCAGGCATCAACGCTATGGGCTTTGCCACTTATGATCCTAATGCTGCTAAGTCAAAGAAGCAGAAGGAGCTTGAGGAGAACAAGACTAAGATGTGGGAGATGAACAACTACCTCGCTGGTCAAAAGGTAAAGGCTACTAACATCTTCCCAGAGAATAACCCAGTAGATGCTGCAACTATCTATGAGTGGGCAAAGAATTTCAAGGATAAAGCTACTATCGCCAAGATTTCTGCTCAGGTCAAGGACGAGGAGGCTTTCAACGATCGTAAGCGTAAGGCTGGTGACCTCCAGAAGGGTCGTAAGATTGTTGACATCTTCTTTGACAACACAGACTGGCAGATCAGACGTGACAAGTATGATGTCATCACAGGACGTTACATCGGTGCAATCGTTGTATTCGAGCTTGCTTCTGGTTTCACTGTAGTAGAGGAGTACAATGTATCAGCTAACTATGAGGGTGCTGGCAAGTATTCAAACAACCTCAAGATTGAGCTTCGTTACCTCCCAGGCAACTCAGAGTACTATGGTCACATCGTTTACAAGCAGTGGATGGTAACTGACTGGGAACACAAGAAGTAAATTGTCCCTTTTGAATGAAATAGTTCAACTTCCTTAAAGAAGTAAAGAGGAGTAAACTTTACTCCTTTTTACTTCCTTAACATCCCTAATGAAGCAAGTTGAAAACTTGCAAAATAAAACGCTACCTCAAGGTAGTACGATTAAGAAAAATGACTTCTACATGATTTGTGTGTGCGTGACTTTTTAACCACGAATTACACTAATCTACACGAAATTTGTATTTCAAGGCTGTTTTTCATTACACGAAGAATTGCTCGTGCAATTACGAACCTTTAGCTCGGCGAAGCCAATTGCACGAATCTGGTACAACGACATGAAACCGAATGGCATTCGTGTAATTCGCTGACAACACGGGTTGTCTTTAGTGAAATTATACAAGAGGACTTGAAAGTTCGTGCTCATTCGTGTTATTCGTGGTCGAAGAAAAAAATCGTCCACACGAAATCTTGTAGAATCAGAAAAATGACTTCTCAAAATTAATACTTTATTGTAATTCTACAAATAAATCATTTTTATCTATGAAGATTTTTACTTTTAAGCAGGGAGGCTTCACCGCTTTCTTGCGAGCAGCATTACTGCTTGTTATGATGTTCACATCTTCCGTGACATTTGCTGAATATTCATTCCCTGCATATATCTCCGATTTGAAACTTATTGGCGGTACGGAGAAAGAAACAGCAGAATTGTTGAAGAAATATAAGGCAGAGGGATGGACTTGTACAAATTATGACTTGAATTATGGTTGCAAATCAAGCGCAGACCATATCTATCTGTTGTATAAGTCAACAGTCTTTGCAAGTACTAATGGCGGTTTTGTTACTGACCTAATTATTCATAATGATAAATGGAAGGAGACAATTCAAAATGACGGTCGTACATATTATGCTGTGCCATACGAAGGTGGTAAGCATTTCGTAAAAGTTCATGGCGACCTGAATAGTAATGCAGGTGGTGGTGATTATCACTTGTATTACACTAAGGAAAATTTTCCTAATAAGAAGGTCGTTGATGATATCCGTATATATGCAACTACGGAAAAAGATGTTGACTTGCTCCCTCTCCTAAGAGAATATGAGGTATGTGGCTGGAATTTGAATGGTGGCTGTAAGGGCTGTAAGACTAAACTCTTTCTCTACTGGAGAACTCAAACAAAAGTGAATAGACCTGAGACTTCTCAGTTATTTTATAATAGCCTTGTCTATAATGGTGAATCACAGACACTCATTAAGCCTAATATTGTGGCTAAAAATGGGTGCACATTGATGTTTGAGGTTGATGATAAAGACCGAATGTATTCTTCTGAAATTTATACTTCTGACGTAAATAAGATTGTTGCCAAGGAAGCAGGAAACCATACTGTATATGTATATGCTAAAGGAAATGAATATGGTGTCGAGTCTGGGGTGGCTTCATATACTGTAAAAATAGCTAAGGCGTCTAACACAAGAGCATATATTAATGTGCCAGATGATCATCAAATACATTGCGTTCGTAATATTCTGTCTTCATTACCTCTTGTGAATAATCTTAGTACTGGTAAAGTGACATACAAATTCCGTCGAGGTCAAAACGGAGAATATACTACAACGCTGCCAGACGATTGTTCGCAATATTGGGTAACGGCAACTATTGCCGGTGATAACAATTGTGAAGAGTACACAACAAGTCCGAATTATATTGATATATATTTCTGGGAGGGTCATGGAACAAGCGAGAGTCCATATCTTATCAAAACTGTTGAGGATCTAAATGTCCTTTCTGAAACATTAAGAGGAAAGTATTGGTGGTGGGATTATTATTTCCGCATGGAGAATGATATTGTGTTTAGTGGCAAAAATAATTTCAAGCCGATAGGCGGAGCTGCTCATTTTATGGGAAATTTTGATGGTAATGGTAAAACTATTTGTGGAATTGATGTGGATGCTCCAGACTCGTATTATTGTGGTTTGTTTGGCAAGATTGGAGAATATGCAACAGTCAAGAATGTTACACTATCTAACTGTAAGTTTAACGCATTATTTTATTGTGGTGGTATTGTTGGATATTGCGATAACGGCAAAGTAGAAAACTGTGTTGTTAAAGATGTACAAGTTACTGCAAACTCATGTAATTGTGGCGGTATTGCCGGATGTAGCAAAGATGGTTCTGTCACAAATAATATAGTTAAGAATGTAAGTATAAGTTCTGCAAATTATGCAGGAGCTATTTGTGGGGAAAAAACAGTAAATGCGTCATTTAGCAATAATTATTACATAGATTGTAATGTTGACAAGTGGGGTAATATCGCAACTTCCAATATTGGATGTCACAGCGTGGATATTAGCGAGAACAATGGTGCTGTGCAGGTGTATTCGCTTGCATGTCCTAAGACTGTAGAGGCAAGTACAGCGTCAACTTTGACTTATGGTGGAGTAGATTACTATGTGGCAGGAACCAAAATCTTGGTGAAATATACAGGTTCCAAGCCAAGGGAAGGTAATTTTATGATAGATATGTTTGTTAATGGTGAAATCATTCGTGGTGGTAAGTTTGTTATGCCAGCACAGAATGCAACTGTTACGTCAAAAATAGTGTATCTTAACTTCATTTCGCATGATGAAGAAATTACTATTGATGCTAAATCAAGAAAGACAGATAGGAAAAGCGGAAATAAGTTATATGCATCTGGCATAACTGTTAATCTCTCATATACAGAGCCTGATGACAAAATTTTCAAGGGCTATGTGGTTAATGGGGTCGCTATAACTGGCAATTCTTTCGAGATGCCAAATAAATCGGTAACAGTTTCTGCTACTTGGGAACAGCTTTATTCACTTACTTTGAGCGGTAACGTGACAACAAGTACTCCTGCTACAAAGACAGGTGCTGACGGCACTAAGTATTATGCCGTAGGTACTCAGATTGAACTTACAAGTACTGTAGATGGTGAAATTATCAAGAATTTTACAGTCAATGGCGAGGTTGTTACTGGCAACTCATTCACAATGCCAGCAAAGAATGTTGTGGTAAGCGCATCTTTGGTGCAGAAGAAGTTTGCTGTCAAGCTTGGTGGCAATGATTTGACAAGGGGCTCAGTAACTGGTGATGGTGAATATGTATATGGTTCAACTGTGACTGTTACGGCAACAGCAAAGGAGGGTTATGTGTTCGTTGGCTGGATGGACGAGAACGAGAACATCGTCAGCACAGAGGCTTCATACCGTTTCACTGCAACAGACAATCAGAGATTGACTGCCGTATTCAAGGTGGATGAGAGCACAGGCATCGAGACTGTCAACGCTCAGTCAGACGAAGACGTGTGGTACACACTCAATGGTCACAAGCTTGCTGGTAAGCCAACACAGAAGGGTGTATATATCCACAACAACAAAAAGGTTATTATTAAATGATAGTCTCAACTTTAGCAAGCGAGTTTTGGTCTCGCTTGCTTAAAGTTGAATAACAAATAAAATTGAATAGACATTTATGAAGATTTTTACTTTTAAGCAGGGAGGCTTCACCGCTTTCTTGCGAGCAACATTACTGCTTGTTATGATGTTCACATCTTCCGTGACATTTGCAGATTATAAATTCCCTGCATACATCTCCGATTTGAAACTCATTGGAGGTACGGAGGCAGAGACAGCCGTATTGCTGAAGAAGTACAAGAGTGAAGGATGGACTTGTACGGAGTATGACTTGAATTATGGTTGCAAGTCGGGTGCTGACCGCATCTATTTGTTATATAAGTCAACGGTCTTTGCAAGTACTAATGGAGGCTTTGTTACTGGCTTGATTATTGATACAAGCAGTAAATTTAAGGAGACGATTAAAAGTGATGGACATACATATAAGATAGTTCCATACGAAGGTGGTAGTCATTTTAAGAAATATCATGGTGACCTCAATAGCAATGCTGGTGGTAATGATTATCACTTGTATTACACAAAGGAGAACTTTTCAGACAAGCGTGTCATTGACGATATCCGTATATACGCAACGACTAAAGATAACGACTTTGGCGCTATGCAACAATATAGTTTTTTTGGCTATAATTTGAATGGTGGTTGTAAAAACTGTAATACAAAGATCTATCTCCATTATAGGACTCAGACAAAGGTGAATAGGCCGGAAAATTTGCCAGTGTTCAACACTGATGCTACTTATGGAGGAAATGTGTTGCTTATAAAGTCTGTACCAAAAAACGACTGTGATTTGGAGTTCTGTGTTGATGATGTAAATGGAACTTATACGTCATACATGTATGATGTTCGTGCGAAAACAGTAGGTTATCATACTGTTTACATGGTAGCTCGTGAGAATGAATATGGCGTGAAGTCTGGCGCTTATCCTGTATCTGTGTATATCAACAAATCACCAAACAACCAGGTAACGATGTCTGAGTCCATTGTTGCATACGATCAGCAAAAGGTAGCGTCGTATATTCGTTTTGCAAATCCAAATCTAAATGATAGCAAAGGAGCTGTGACATACAAGTACTCAACATCAAAGAACGGTACTTTCACAACTGCTGTTCCAACGACACCTGGTACTTATTATGTGAAAGCAACAATTGCGGGTGACAATAATTGCTATGAATATACCACCGACGCTGTAGCATTTAAGGTTATGGGCTGGCAAGGTAAAGGTACAAGCGAAGCACCTTATCTTATTAAGACAATTGATGATATGAATCTTCTTGCCAGAAATACAAATAAAGGTGTGGACTATAAAGGTAAGTATTTCCGTTTGGAAAATAATATTACATATACAAATAGTGATACTTATGCCATTATTGGAGCTGAAAACAGCTCTTGGTTTGATGGTAATTTTGATGGCAATGGAAAATGTATAAGCGGAATCAATTTCAATTTAAAAGACAAAAGAGTTGTTGGTTTGTTTGGAACAATTAGTTCTTATGCAACTGTGAAGAATTTAACAGTGTCAAATTGTAAATTTACAAGTTCAGGTAGATGTGGCTCAATTGCTGGCTCATCAGATGGTGCAGTTATAAACTGTCATGTAGAAAATGTAGAGGTCACAGGTTCTTCAGAATGTGGAGGAATTGTGGGTGAATATTATGAAGGTATATTTAAGGATAATACTGCGATAGGAGTCAAAGTTAATGGCGGCTCAAAGGCAGGTGCTATTTATGGTAACAAGAATCGCAATTATGCGACGCCTGAAAATAATTATTATTTGAACTGCAAATTGGTACGTAAGAATGAAACTAAAACTGAAAAAATAGGCGGTGAATTAGATGATGTCACCAAGAACAATGGTGCAGTACAGGTGTATAAACTCATACGTTCCAATAATGTAGTTACTAAGGCTACACCTGCCATTACATATAATGGTGATAGCTATTATGCTGCTGGTACGACTATCGAGTTGGGCGATAATCTGCAAAAGAAGCGTGTCTCATGTCGTTATGGCTTTGCCGTAAATGATGAGGCTATATCTTCTAACTCATTTGTGATGCCAGCAAAGGAGGTGACTGTAAGTCTCAAAGCAGAGCAACTCTATGAAATTGCATTTGAGGAAGGTGTTGTAATAAATACAACTGCGACAAAGACGAGCGGTAGTGGTATAAACTATTATGCTGAAGGAACTCAGGTTGAACTCTCATATACTGAGCCAGATGACAAGGTATTCAAGGAATATGTTGTTGACGGTACTGCTATCACAGGCAATACATTCACTATGCCAAAGGGTAATGTGGCTGTTTCTGCTACTTGGGAACAACTCTACACTCTTACGCTTAATGATGGCGTGACAACATCAACTCCTGCAACAAAGGTAGGAAGTGATGGTACGAAGTACTATTCTGCAGGTACAGAGATTGAACTTACAAGCTCCGTTCCAGATGATTTCATGTTCAAGGGATATAATGTGAATGACAAGTTTGGTTCTGACAACAAGTTCACTATGCCTTCACAGAATACAACGGTAAGTGCATCGCTCGAAGAACTATACACTCTTACTTTTAATGATGGTGTAGCAACAACTACAGCAGCTACAAAGGTTGGTAGTGATGGAACTGCGTATTATAAGGCTGGTGAACGGATAAACTTGACATGCGAAGTGCCAGATGATAAGATGTTAACTGGCTTTACGATAGATGGCTATGTTATCAACTCAACTTCTTTCTCTTTCAGTATGCATGACCATAATGTGACTGTAGGAGCAACTATGGAGCAACTCTATGCCGTAACGTTTGGTGAGGGAGTGTCAACAAGTACCCCAGCAACAAAGGTTGGCAAGGACGGAACAAGCTATTACTCAGCTGGTGTGGAGGTTGAACTCTCATGTACAGTGGAGGATGACGAACTCTTCAGAAAATACATAGTCAATGACGATGAAACTACTGGCAATAAGTTTGCTATGCCTTCACAGAATACAACTGTAAGTGCTGTAATCGAGAAACTCTACACAATCAAGTTGAATAATGGTGTTAAGTTGAATGTCGCTGCTGCTAAGAAGGGTAAAGACGGAACGGACTACTTTGCTGCTGGCAGTAAGATTTCTGTTTCGTTTATAGAACCAGATGACAAGGTGTTCAAGAACTATACTGTCAATGGTAAGGATATAGCAGGAAAATCGTTCACTATGCCATCACAGAACACTATAGTTGGTGCAAATCTTGAGCAGCTCTACTCTGTAACTTGCAATGACAACGCATTTGTATCTACAGAAGCAAAAAAGACGAGCCGTGACGGAATAGAATACTTCTCTGCTGGCGAAGAGATTGAACTTACATATTCTGTTTCAGAGGACTTTATGTTGAATGGTTATACTGTCAATGGTAGTGCAATCACAGGTAACAAGTTCACAATGCCTGCACAGAACACTATAGTCGGTGCTACTTATACAGAGCTCTTCACTATCAGCTATGAGGATGGAGTAGCAACAAGCACTGCGGCAACTAAGGTAGGCGAAGACGGTACAAAGTACTATGCACCTGGCACAAAGATTAAGCTCTCTTGTCCTGTCGCAGATGATGAGATGCTCAGCAGCTACCTTGTTAATGGCGTTGCAATCTCAGGCAATTCTTTCGATATGCCAGATGAGTCCATACTCATTGGTGCAGATATCGAAAAGCTCTATACCATTACTCTCGGTGAAGGTATCACAACAAGCACTAATGAAACAAAGGTTGGCAAGGACGGCACTAAGTATTATGCTGCTGGAACCGCTGTTGAATTGTCTTACTCTGTACCAGAAGGCTTCGACTTTGTTGGTTATGATGTTAATGGTTCTATCGTACGAGGCGAGTCATTCTCTATGCTGTCAGAGAATGTTGTGGTTAGCGCATCATTGGAGCAGAAGAAGTTTACGGTTATGCTTGCAGAGAATGACATGGCAGAGGGCTCTGTTACTGGCGAAGGTGAATATGTGTATGGTGCTACTGTTACAGTCATTGCAACAGCCAATGAGGGTTATGTCTTTGTAGGTTGGATGGATCAGAACGAGAATATCGTCAGCACAGAAGCTACATATCGTTTCACAGCAACGGATAATCAGAGATTGGTTGCTATATTCAAGGTGGATGAGAGCACAGACATCGAGATTGTCAATGCTCAGTCAGATAAGGATGTGTGGTACACACTCAATGGTCATAAGCTTGCAGGCAAGCCAACCCAGAAGGGTGTATATATTCACAACAACAAGAAGGTTATCATAAAGTAAACAGATAGCAAGCGTTTTCATAAATGTGGTAGAGGGTGTTTCAACAGTAGTTGGTGCACCCTCATTTTTATAACTATAGTACGTAAAAAGTACGTCGCGAGCGTACTCAGAGTACGTCCCGAACGTACTGTGAGTTCGCTCCCCACGTACTGACAGTACGTTCAGGACGTACTGAGACAAGTGTAAGAATATCTTCTCTCGCCTCCAGTATAATCGCTTTTTGACATGTTGAAAACAAAAAAGAAAAAGCCCTAAGGGTTTAGTGTAACACACATTATGTATTGACTAAAAGACGGAGTGTGACAGACAAGACTCTTCATGCCTCAAGGGCAGCGGCAGGGGTATCACTATTCGCACCTTCTTCAAGATGGCTATGGATACTGGCATCGATGTAGGTAAGGTGGGAAAGAATGTATCTCTCAATGCTAATGACACTTGTGCTGACTATTGCCTTGAAAAGGACAAAAAGGACAATAGGACAAGTGGACATAATAGTGAGAAATACAGTAATTATACTCAAAATGCGAATTTAGAGAGTAAAAGGACAGATGGCCCTTTGACCTTATTGTCCTTTTCAGATGGTTTGTTGGATAATAGTTTCTGTTTAGTGTAACACACATTAGGACTAAAATGCAATAATCTTAAAGAGTAGATTTCGTGCATATTTATGTGTCGTAAACACTATATTTTTGGTGCGTAAATATAGTATTTACGTTGTGTAAGTATCATGTTTTCTTTGCCAATCAAAAGGAAATGTGTAATTTTGCACACCTACTTATAACGACAAAACGAGGGTGTATTTCAACCAACACATCCTCGTTTTTTTTCGATATATATAGTTCATCCAGCTTGTCACAGAATATACTCATAAATAGAAGAGGGGGAGAAACTTTTCTTTCTCACAATTAAGTCGTACCTTTGCAGTATAAATAATATATAAGGAATAGTTTATGATAAATGTTATTGACACGGAAATAGAAGGGGTTAAGATTATTGAACCTCGTCTCTTTGGCGATGCCAGAGGATATTTCTTTGAGAGTTTTTCCCAAAAGGAGTTTGAAGAGAAGGTGTGCAAGACCACTTTCGTTCAAGACAACGAGAGCAAGAGTATTGCTGGAGTAGTTCGTGGACTCCATTATCAGAAGCCTCCATTTACTCAGAGCAAGCTTGTGCGTGTGGTTAAGGGTAGTGTACTCGATGTGGCTGTGGATATCCGTAAGGGTAGCCCAACATTCGGCAAGCATGTGGCTGTACTGCTCACAGAGGATAATCATCGTCAGTTCTTTGTGCCAAGAGGCTTTGCTCATGGCTTTGCCGTACTAAGCGATGAGGCTGTATTCCAGTATAAGTGTGACAACTACTATGCTCCACAGAGCGAGGGTGCAATAGCATGGGATGACCCTGACCTCGGTATCGACTGGCAAGTACCTACTGAGAACCGTGTTCTCTCCGAAAAGGATGCACATCATCCACGTCTCAAGGACGTAGAACTCGTGTTCGATATCAACGAGCCACTATATTGATGTGTTTGTCTTTATCGCACCTAAGGTGCGGACGAAGAAAAAACAATAATAAACCGATAAAAACAATTAAAAACAGAATCTTTATTACCAGCAGATGACATTCAAATGTTGGTTTTTATCTGTTTTCCTTGTTTTTATCGGTTTATTTTTCGTCCGCACCTTTGGTGCGATATTATTTTCTAACGAATAATCTTTTTCCCATCCTTGATGAATAATCCTTTGGAGGGTTCTTCTTCAAGTTGCTGACCTGTGATTGAGTATATGCATCTGGGATGTTCATCCTTCTTGATGCCGTCAATGGAGGCAGCCTCCTTAGTGCTGAGGAAATCCTGGAGTTTGAGCATGGCTGGTTGTGCCTTGTGTGTGGAGTTGTCCCACAGTCCTCGGTTGAGCCATGAGGTGATGACCACATTCTGTGCACTCCATGTTGCCCCTCCGTTGCCATTCTCTTCTGGGAACCAGTAGTAGAGGCCAGTAACGTTGGAGTGTCTTGCAAGTTCTGTTATTAGGTCGGAGACGAATTTTGACTGTCCCGTTGGTGTGGCTGCCCATGTTGTTTGTGTGTCATATTTTGCATCAGATGCAAAGTACTGGTAGAAATAAGCAGTTTCTACTATGTGTACTTCCTTGTCGGGGAAGGCTGTCGCAAGTGTTGATAGGGTAGAGCCGAGATGGCTGAGTGTGTTGTGGTAGAATGGATAGTATGATAAGCCTATGATGTCATAATCCACGTCGTGGGCGTTGAGGCGTGAGTAAATCTCCTTTGTCGTGTTTGCCTCGCCACTTCGTTCTGTGTGTACGATTATCTTAGCGTTTGGTGTCACTTCCCTTACTGCTTTGGCAGCAGAGGAGAGTAGGGAATAGAAACGCTTCCATTGTGTACTCTCTGCACTTTGGTTGGTGTAACATTTGTCGTTATCACCTTGCCAAAGCATACCGTATGAAATCTCGTTGCCTATCTGTACGAAGTCGGGTGTCGCGCCTCCTGATACGAGGGCTTCGAGACATTCCTTTGTGTAATTATATATTATGTCTGTCGTTGGCTGATTTATGGATGACCAACTCTTAGGGTAGTCTTGGTAAGATGGATCTGCCCATGAGTCGGAGTAGTGAAAGTCGAGGAGAAAATCCATACCAGCATCCTTGATGCGCTTGCCAAGTGTCTTGACGTATTCGAGGTCTTGACATACACCTGTCCTTGTTGTACCTCTTTCGGTAGGAGTAACGAAAAGACGAACCCTCATGGAGTTCATCTTTGCCTCGTCCTTCATGTATGTAAAAGCATCAATCTTTGTACCAGAATTGTCGTAATATGGTGTGTTCACCCTTTCGTATTCTGGTAGCATTGAGATGTCTGCACCCAAGCTTATCTTGTTTTGTGCTGTCATGCCTAATGACATGGCACATAGAATGTATGTAAGTATATGTTTCATTTCTTATCCCCCATTCCCCCAAGGGGGGCGGCTATCCAGATATGGGGGCGCGGATAGCGATTGGTTTATTTTCTTTAGACAAAAAGAATTTAATGATTAATTGAACGTGTCTTTATCATTTTGTGGCATTGGTGCTTCCCAATCCATTGATGTCATGACTGAGAAGTCTGGTGCATTGCCTCCCTTAAAGAACCCCGATATACATACGTCTGGCTTTTCCTGTCGGAAGTATTCCCAATTCTTTTCGAGTGTCTCTGTTGAGTCGTCTCCAATGGTGATGGCAATCTTCACGTTTTTGCACACGAAACATTCTCTCAGCTCCTTCTGGTTTTTGAGGAGATGTGAGTCGTTGGAATTGCCGCTAAACAGGTTCATCAACCTCTTTAGTGGTGAATCGTTAGTGTAATCGTTGTTACCAAATAAAGCTATTAATGCGTCCATAGTTCTTTTGTTTTAGGTATTACTTCTGCATGAATACTGAGGTTAAAGTCGGTTATGGCTTATTTCATTCACGTTTTGCAAAGAAACGTTTTTTGTGTATTCCTACCAAATAATTCAAGGGGAAATGTGCATATAAGACTAAAAATAGTGTTGTTTCGCCTCATTTTTGTCCATCAAACCATGTTATTTGTACTTATGCGTGCCGATTGCCATAATTATTTGTATCTTTGCTTTCGATAAAGGTTCTGCAAGAATTTGTATGGGTGATATCTTTTTAACCACGAATTACACGAATGGGCACGAACTTCAAGTTTTCTTATTCGTGTTATTACACTAAGACAACTCGTGTTGTCTGCGAATCGCACGAATGTCGTCCGGGTGTTTGACTGGCAAAAGATTCGTGTAATTCGTAATTGCACGAGCAATTCTTCGTGTAATGAAAATCGCCACGATTACCTGTTTCGTGAAAATTCGTGTAATTCGTGGTTGAAATAATATCCACGCAAAATCTTGTAGTCCCTCAATAATTAACGAACTTAGGATTATTAAAGGGGAACAAGTTGTGAACTTGCGAAACTCAAATATACATTCAATATGAATATACTTTATCCTTTTCAATTTAAACAGAATTTCTTTGAACTTGTTTGGGGCGGTAACCGTCTGAAACCTCTCAAGGGCTTGCCTGCTGACGATAAGCGTATAGGCGAGAGTTGGGAGGTGAGTGCTGTACCTGGCAAGGA
>JAEEGL015063540.1_pt1 | contig 27136 bp, 22 predicted proteins | sample 9134231 | NCBI WGS metagenome assembly JAEEGL01 (sample SAMN16246548, study PRJNA631951) | gut metagenome | biome: gut microbiome; feature: rumen; material: fiber-attached | host: Bos | place: Iran: Karaj | collected 2018-10 | reverse complement strand
TTTCAAAATCATTATTGGGTATCTGCGGTCCTTCTCCTAATTGGGCATACATTTGTGCGGTAACAAATAGACTTAAAAATAAAAGTAAAACTTTCTTTTTCATTTAACTATTGATTTAAATTCATAATAAACTTTCAAAAGTGGCGGCAAAAGTAGTATTTTTACTGTTATAAATCTCTTTTAATTCGCATTAATCATATAACATATTTATAATCAGATATATAAAAATACTAATAAATATTAAAATATAAAATAGGAAAGGGGGGATATGTTTGGGAAGAATGGAAGGTTGAAAAGGATGAGCATAACAAAAGTATTATTTTAAAGTTATTGTTTAATAATGGGAAAGCTAAAATGATTTTATGATTTTTTTTTATAACTTTGCCAAGAAAATTCGTACATTCAATTTCTTAAACTTTTGTATTGTAATAAATTAGAAATCAAATATTTAATAATTAAAATCAAGAAAAAATGAAAAAGTTATTATTAGCACTTTTCGCTGGTTTGTTTCTATTCACCGGGGTGATATTTGCCCAAGATGCGAATAAAGAAATGAGCAAGGCGATTGGCAAAGATCCGAATGTTACTATTGGCAAGTTGGACAATGGTTTAACCTATTATCTTCGTAAAAATAAAAAACCAGAAAATCGGATTGAATTCAGACTGGCTGTTAATGCAGGTTCTATTTTGGAAGATGAAGACCAACGCGGGTTGGCACACTTCACTGAACACATGGCTTTCAATGGTATTGAGGGCTATCCTGGCAATACGATGATCAGCGAACTGCAAAAAATCGGTGTCATTTTTGGAATGGGCATTAACGCTTATACCGGATTTGATGAAACGGTATTTATGATTACTATGCCGGCCGATGATCAAAAATATATTGATATGGGTATCAATATATTGTATGGTTGGGCGCACGGATTGCTTTATGCAGATGAAGAAATTGAAGCAGAACGCGGTGTTATTTCCGAGGAATATCGTATGGGACAGGGTGCAGATGACCGTATGCGCAAAAAATGGTTCCCTGTGGTTTTCAACAATTCCCGCTATGCCGAACGTCTTCCCATCGGTTTAATCGAAATTATTCAAGGTTTCAAACCTGAAGTGATTAAACGTTTTTATAATGATTGGTATCGTCCTGATTTGCAGGCTATTGTAGTTGTCGGAGATTTCAATATGGAAGCGATGGAAAAACAAGTGAAAGAGAAATTTGGATCCATCCCAGCCAAACAGAATCCACGCGAAAGAGTACGTTATGGAATTGATAATAATAAAGAACCGCTGGTTTGTGTAGCTACCGATAAGGAAAACGGAAGCAATACCGTGATGGTTTTCCGTAAATTCCCCCATGAAGCCATGAGTATTGTGCAAGATTATAAGGATCACATGGCCCAAGAATTATTTAATATGATGTATGATTCAAGATTGAATGAGTTGGCACAAAAACCAGGACAGCCATTTTTGGGTTTAAGTGCAGGCTATGGCAAGCTCATTGGTGATATTGATGCTTATACATTGTATGGAAGCGCAAAGGAAAATCAAATTATTCCTACTTTGCAAGCTATGATGCGTGAAGATTACCGTGTTTTAAGATACGGTTTCCTTGAAACAGAATTGAAGCGCGCGAAAGAGGAAATGTTGAACAATTATGAAAGAGCTGCCAAGGAAGTGGATAAAACAGAATCGGCTGTTTTCGCCAATGAATATGTGGATAATTTCTTGTACAAAGATCCTATCCCGGGTGCCAAAAGAGAATTGAACTATGCAAATAAATATCTCGAAAGCATTACGCTTGAAGAGGTGAATGCGTGGGCGAAAAAATGGATCACGGAGGAGAATATGGCAGTAGTCGTTTTGGCTCCAGAAAAAGAAGGGGTTAAAGTTCCTACCGAAGCTGAATTATTGGCCGTTATCAAAGATAAATCTTTGGCAGATGTGGAACCTTACGTGGATACATACAAAGAACAGGAGATTGTAGAAAAAGAAACTTTAAAACCAGGGGCTATTGTTAGTGAAAAAGATATTCCGGAAATTAGTGCTACTGAATATATTTTGTCGAATGGTGTCAGAGTAGTGGCCAAACATACCAATTTTAAAAACGATCAAATCCTGTTCTCTGCTCAAAGTAAAGGGGGAATGAGTCTGTATTATGATTGCGATGTGCCTTCGTTGTATTTTGCCAGTGATTTGGTTGACCGTGCAGGTATTGCCGAATTGGATTATAGCTCCTTAGAGAAAAAATTAAAAGGCAAAAGAATCAGCCTTTCTCCGAATATCACGGCGTTTACCGAAAGTTTGGGAGGCTCTGCCGCACCGAAAGATTTGGATTTGTTTTTCCAATATATCAATGCTTTCTTTACCAATCCCCGTAAAGATACAGCTGTTTATCAGTTAGTAATGGATGAAACAAAAGAACAATTGAAAGCGATGACCGCCAATCCGATGTATCAGTTCTTTGGTGCTTTGTTGGATGCGCTGAAACAAGGCGATATTTATCAAAAGTCCCCGTTAAGCATGGATGATGAATATTTGTCAAGAGTGGATTATGAAAGAGCTTATTATCTCTATCAAGAGAGATTCGCCAATCCGGCAGACTTTAATTTCTATTTTGTGGGTAATTTTGATGAAGCGGAATTGAAAGATTTGTTATGTACTTATATCGCTTCAATGTCAACAACAGATAAGAAAGAGGAAATCAATACCAAAGTATTCAAATCATTCCCTGAAAATACGGAAATGAAGAAAGTTTATGCGGGGACCGAAGAACAAGGTTGGATGGGATTGGCTTTGAGTGAAGAGATGGAATGGAATGATTATAACAAATTGATGGTTGATGTGGCTTCAGAAGCATTGCAAATTGAAGTAACAGAAATTATTCGTGAGAAATTGGGCGGCACCTACTCTCCTATGTTGCAAATGGGTGCAAGCAAATTGCCCACCCCTTCCTATATCGCCTTGATATTGTATAGTTGCGATCCTAATAATATTGAAAAATTGTCTAAGGCAACGTTTGATATTCTGACCAAATTCATGAAGAAAGGTCCGAAAAAAGAAACCTTGGCCAAAGTAAAAGAGCAAATGATTCGTTCAGCTGAAGAAGACCAACAAACCAATAGTTACTGGTTGAGTTATATCGCCTCTCAAGAACTTTATGGAGATGCATTGGATGAATATACGCATTTGAAGGATGAATTAGCCCCAATTACTACGAAACAAGTAGCCCAATGGATGGCTAAAAACTTCAAAATCGACCATTATTTGCGTGTCGATTTGTATCCTGAAACGGCTAAAACGAAATAATTTGCATTTATAGATAAATTTAAATTATTGAAAGATAGTAAAATATGATTGTTTTTTTGAGGTTGTAAAAAAAATATTAATTTTTTTTCCTGAAAAAGATATAACCAATTAAAAAAGTTGTATTTTTGCAACCTCAAAACAGCACTCCTCCTTAGCTCAGTTGGTTAGAGCATCTGACTGTTAATCAGAGGGTCTTAGGTTCAAGTCCTAAAGGGGGAGCGAAATCAGGCACTTGTGAAGAAATTTGCAAGTGCTTTTTTTGTATTTTGTCCACACATGGAGCTATGTCATGATTTTTGCCCTTGATAAATAGATTTTTTTGCATTATTTTTTTGAAATATTAGAAAGTTTTGTAACTTTGCAGCCATTAATTTTTAATATGAATACGTCTGTTTCTGTGTTTCTCTTATGTGCGGAATTGGTGGGTTCCCTGGGGTTGTTTCTCTTTGGAATGAAGTACATGAGTGAGGCGCTTCAGCGGCTCGCAGGAAGCGGGTTGCGCGGGATATTGGAACGTTTTACCTCAAATCGCTTTAAAGCAATAGTCACGGGCACTTTCGTCACGGCGGCGGTACAGTCATCCTCTGCCACCACGGTAATGGTTGTGAGTTTTGTGAATGCAGGGTTGTTGAGTCTTTCCAATGCTATTGGAGTGGTTATGGGCTCCAACATAGGAACTACTCTTACTGCATGGATTATTGCATTTTTGGGCATTAAGTACGGAATTCCGGCAGTTCCCATCGTCGGGTTGGGTTTCATCCTGATGATGATTAAATCCCAAAAAGTGAAAAATACAGGGGAATTTCTCTTGGGTTTCGGTTTGCTCTTTTTAGGATTGAATTTGTTACAAAGTACGGTCGAAGGGCTTGACCTCGGACATAATGCAGGTTTCGTGGGTTTCTTTGAAAATATTATAACACCAGGAAGTACGAGGATTGGCATGGGTTATATCTTGCTTTTTGTGCTAATTGGCACGATTCTCACGATGATTGTACAAGCCTCCAGTGCCATGTTGGCTTTGTCAATGTTGTTGTGTACACAAGGAGCCATTCCTGTTGAAATCGCTTTTGAGGTGGTGGTAGCCATGGTTTTAGGTCAAAATATCGGCACTACCATTACTGCCAATATCGCAGCGGTTGTGGGAAATGTCCCCGCTCGTCAGGCGGCACGTGCCCACCTCCTTTTTAACGTGATCGGGATGCTGTGGGTTTTGGTGCTGTTTCATCCTATTGCCCATGCTACAGCCATCCTGACAGAAAAGTGGTTCGGCGCCAACCCCTATGTCAATTTGGCGGTTATCCCGGTGGCACTTTCCCTGTTCCATACCTTTTTCAATCTCTGCAATACGCTGCTTCTGGTCGGCTTTATTCCTCAAATAGAGAAAATGACAGAATTTCTGGTAAAGAAAAAACCAGTGGATAAAGATGAAATCTTCAAACTGGAATATATCGTCGGCGGTTTTACGGCTACCGCAGAAATCGCTGTTGAGTCGGCCGATAAAGAGGTGCGCCATTTCGCCGAAAGAATGGTGCGCATGTTCAATTTTATTGAACCTTTGCTGAATATGAAACACGATGACAAAGAGTACCAGCCTCTGTTGGAGAGAATTCAGCATTATGAACAAATTTCGGATAGTATGGAAATAGAAATTGCCAACTATCTGACCAAGGTTTCCAGTGAGGGACTTTCACAAGAAACCAACCAGCGCATCACAGGGCTGCTGTGTATCGTTGACAATTTGGAGAGTATTGGTGACCAGAATTTTCAAATGGCAAAATTAATTGAGCATAAACGGGAAGGCAATTTGGAATTAACGCCGGAAATGAAACAGAACCTCACCAAAATGTTCTCTTTGGTGCGCAATGCCTTGGCTATTATGGAGCAGAATTTGGCAAAACCATATCGAACCGTTGAGATTAATGATGCCTTAAATGCAGAAAATGAAATTAATAATTTCCGTGATGCGCTTCGTACCAAGCACTTGGATGACATTAATAATAATGTTTACTCCTATCAGCTGGGGATTATCTATAGTGGTATGTATGCCTTGTTAGAAAAAGTGGGCGACCATATTATTAATATTTCTGAGGCCGTAGTGCAAGTGAAATATACCAGCGACCAAGATATCATATAAGTTTGGGGAACCATGTTTTGGGGGGAATTTTTTGCGGTTGGGGTGGTGCTGATGTGGGCGGGAAGCGCTATTTGTTTCGATTATGTCAATCAGTTTTTTTCCGCTATCCATGCGAATATCATCCGATTCCTTTTTGGTTTTTTATGGATTACGCTGTTGTTATGGATGATTAGTAGCCGTTTTTTCTTTTCGGGAGCGAGTACAGAGGCTTTGTGGTGGTTGGGTGGCGCCGGCGTTGTGGGGCTTGTCTTCGGGGATTACTTTCTGTTTGCCGCTTATCGCTTGATTCATGCTTCTTATACCCAACTGCTGATGACTCTTTCCCCTCTTTTTGCCGCAGTAACCAGTTTTTTCCTGCTGCATGAAGCTTTGTCCTTGCGAGTATTATTGGGTATGATGGTTACCTTGGGGGGAATTGCACTAACCATCGTCAAAAAGAATTTTGCGACCGCTTCCGACCGTAGTCGTTTGAAAATTGCAATTTCAGGTAAAGGGATTTTTTTTGCCGTTTTATCAGCTTTGGGACAAGGGGTGGGTTTGGTCTTGAGCAAGAAAGGCATGCAGGCCTACCATATTTCTGCTGGACCGGAAACAACGGTTTTTTATATCTCCATTGCAGCTACGCAAATCCGGATTATAGTGGGTTTTATTTGTTTCTTCCTGATGACCCTTTGCATGAAAGGGGGAATGGTTCATTTTTTCCATTCAGTCCACAATCCCAAAGTGGTTGCAGTTACGGGATTGGGGGCGCTATTTGGGCTGGGAATCGGTGTCCCTTTGTCGCTGTTGGCGTTGCAATATGCCCAAGCAGCCGTTGTCTCAACCATTATTGCCACAGTTCCGATGGCGATTTTGATTTATAGAAGATTTTTTCATCACCAGCACATTTCATGGGGGGAATGGTTGGGTGTGATGATGGCTGTGCTGGGGGTTGGCATGATGGTTTGCAGGTAGGAGATCGGGGAAAACATGCAAAACAAAAAAATTATCCGAATAACTTTAACCGTTCCAAGCAGATTACGACAAACGGTATAGTTACTCTTGTTTATGTCGGGCATGTATGGTTTTGCGTAAGTCGTTCCGCCCTAACCAAATTTCACTGAGCGATGAATGTCAGTCATATCATAAGATTAAGTAGATTGACATGCAAGTTTCTGACACACAATTAGCAGTTGTGAGATATTGACAATGAAATGTAGGCAGGCATACTGAAACCAATTTGCAGAAAATTCCGATTCCATAGAAATGGATGGTTTTTTCCCGAAGAAACAGTAGGCAGTGATGTCCGCAGGAATGAAACTAATTATTTTTGCACGTCTTAAAAATGCTTCCAATGCCCCGCAACCGTTCTTTGCATCCTCGTATCCTCCTTGTCCCCCAAAAGTGGCACCGACATTCCGGCTTCCAGACATTTTTTTACGGCAAAATGGGCGAAGTGATTGAAAAATCAAAAGGCGTTAGCAACATATTACAAAAAAGTGTACTTTTGCAACTCTAAATTTAAAACAAAATGGCAAGAGTATTAATTATTGGCGCTGGCGGTGTTGGCGCAGTGGTTGCACACAAATGTGCATCTGTCCCTGAAGTGTTTTCTGAAATAGTGATCGCAAGCAGAACGAAGGCGAAGTGCGATAAGTTGGTGGCGCAGATTGGAAAAGGCAATATTACAACCGCTCAAGTGGATGCCGACAACGTGGCAGAAACCATTCAATTAATCAATCGTGTTAAACCGGATTTGTTAATCAATGTCGCCCTCCCGTATCAGGATTTGCCTTTGATGGATGCTTGTTTGGCTACGAAAACCAACTATATGGATACCGCCAATTATGAACCTAAAGATGTCGCCAAGTTTGAATATAAATGGCAATGGGCGTATCAAGACCGGTTTAAAGAGGCGGGGATTATGGCACTTCTGGGTTGCGGTTTCGATCCGGGGGTTACCAGCATTTATACCGCTTATGCAGCCAAACACCATTTTGACGAAATCCATTATTTGGATATTGTGGATTGCAACGCCGGCGACCATGGCAAGGCTTTCGCTACCAATTTCAACCCCGAAATCAATATTCGGGAAATTACACAACGCGGTAAATATTGGGAAAATGGGCAATGGATAGAAATCGATCCCATGAGTATTCATAAACTGGTGGATTATCCGAACATCGGCGACAGGGATTCCTATTTGTTGTATCATGAAGAATTGGAATCACTGGTGAAAAATTACCCGACCATTAAACGGGCTCGTTTTTGGATGACCTTTGGACAAAAGTATCTGACAGTATTGAATGTTTTGCAAGAAGTTGGTTTAACTAGCATCAAACCAATTAATTACGAAGGGAAAGAAATCGTTCCATTGCAATTTTTGAAAGCGGTTCTCCCCGAACCGTCTTCTTTGGGCGAAGGCTACAAAGGGCAAACTTCTATCGGCTGCCAGATTCGCGGAGTGAAAGATGGAAAAGAGAAAACATATTATATTTGGAATAATTGCGACCATGCAGCATGCTTCAAGGAAGTGGGGGCACAAGCGGTTTCCTATACCACGGGCGTGCCTTGTATGTTGGGTGCAAAAATGATTCTCACCGGCCAATGGAAAGGCGCGGGCGTATTCAATGTGGAGAATTTCGATCCGGATCCGTTTATGGCAGAAATCGGCAAGTATGGTCTCCCTTGGAATGAACGGATCAATGAACCTCTTCCAATTGAAAAATAATCAGAATGATTTTAGTTTAATTCATTAAGTAACAAATAAATAATATATAAAATTATCATTATGAAAATCCCGGCTTCAGAATTGCCATTACAACCCGGAGGGCAAATTTATCATTTAGGAATCCATCCAGAAGATTTAGCGGATCATATTATTGTAGTAGGAGATCCCGGGCGTGTTCCTGCGGTGTCAAAATATTTTGATACCATTGATTTCAAACATGTTAATCGTGAACTCGTTACCCATACAGGTACCCTGCGCGGCAAACGTATTACCGCACTTTCTACGGGAATGGGGACGGATAATATTGATATTGTTATGAATGAATTGGATGCCTTGGCATCGATTGATTTGAAAACAATGGAGGTAAAAGAAAACCGCCGGACTTTGAATATTATACGTATCGGTACCTGCGGGGCTTTGCAACCCGAAATCGATGTCCATTCATTCATCGCCGCTCGTTACGGCTTCGGCTTCGACGGATTGCTTCACTTTTATCAACACGATGGCATTAGCGATGAAGAATTGGTGGAGGCTTTTGTAAAGCATACGGGCTGGAATGAACATCTTCCATATCCATATTGCGTGGAAGGTAGTAAAGAATTGTTCGACCGCATCGCTTTCGATATGGTGGAGGGAATTACTGCCAGTGCTCCAGGCTTCTTCGGTCCCCAAGGTCGTGAAGTGCGTGCCAAATTGCAATACCCCAACCTCAACAGTAAAATCGATTCTTTCCGCTATCATGGTAGAAAGATTACCAACCTTGAAATGGAAACTTCTGCTTTATACGGACTTGGTAAGATTTTTGGACACAATATGCTAACTGTTTGTGTCGCCATCGCCAATAGAATCACTCACGATTTTTCTAAAGATTACCACCCATATGTCGATAAATTGATTCAAACTGTTGTAGAACGTATTTTCTAATGAAAAAAATATATTTTCCCATTCTCTTCTTGCTCACTTTGATTTGCGGGATGGCTACTTCCTGCAAATCAAATGTGGAAAGCAACAGTGATGAACGCCAACTCTCTTTTGATCCCCAAGATTCTGTACTTGTGGATGAATTAATGCGCTTTTATATAGATAGCAATATCATTCCGCAAGCAGCTTTAATGGTCCAGCCTGAAGAAAACCGGTTGCTGAATTTCGATTGTATTAGTGAAGATTGCGAAATAAGTAACGATTTCATGAAGGATTCTGATGACTATACTTTCTTTGTTGAGGTAATGTACGCGACAGGTTCCGCAGGTAATAATAATATCTATATCTGCCAAAAAACGGCAGAGAGATTTAAGATTCTTTACCAGGTGGAGGGCTTTATTAATCCGGATGTGGGTGAAGAGAAGATGGAAAATGGATATAAAGTACTTTATATCCAACAAGATATAACCTTTTTTGAACTTTATTACGATGGCCATCAATTCACGGTTCGTGAAATCAAACCGTCGGGTGAGGAGTTGTTAACCCAAAACTAATGCTCAATGCAATTTGCACAGCCGCTTTTTTTTATCGGCCTTACCGCGATTCTTGTCCCTATAATAATCCATCTTTTCAATTTCAGAAGATATAGAACCTATTACTTCTCTAATGTGAAGATGTTGCAGGATATTGCGCAAAAAACAAAGCGCGAATCGCAATTGCAACATCTGATTGTGTTATTTTTAAGGATTTTAGGTATCGTTTCTTTGGTGTTTGCTTTTACACAACCTTTCATCCCAAGTAAAACAGGTATCTCCAAAAATAGCAATTTGGTTTCTGTTTATGTCGATAACTCCTTTTCAATGGAAGGGAATACCCCTTCAGGAACGCTGTTTACGGATGCAATAGACAATGCCAAGCAGATTATCAACAATTTTCGCTATACCGATCAGTTTGTCCTTTATAATAACGATTTCTCTGCGCGCCAAAGCAAGCGTTTGAATAAGGATGAGGCTTTGCAGGAATTGGATAATTGGACTATCTCTCCTCGTAGTTGCACCTTGGATGAATTGCTGAAGTTTGAGGAAAATGCTTGCGCCAATGCGGAGGAGTTTAATATTTTTCATTATTATATTTCTGATTTTCAGAAAAATAATTTTAATTTTGAAGAATTAGAGCACCACGATCAAAGCAACTCTTTTTTCATTCACAAACCGGCGAAGGAAACGGGCAATGTATCCATTGACAGCTGCTGGTTTTTGGCACCCATTTTCCGTGTGGGGCAGGCGGTTACATTGAAAGTCCGTTTGCGTAATTGTGGCGATGCCGAGGTGGTGAAACTTCCTATGAAACTGTATGTCAATGGGGAACAGAAAGCGCTCACTGCGGTTGATTTGGTGGCGAATAGTACGGCGGAATGCCAAATGAATTATACCATTACTTCGGCAGGATTGCAATGTGCTCAATTACAAATTGAAGATATTCCCATAACGTTTGACAATCAGTTGTTTTTTACCTATCAGGTAACGGACAATGCCAAGGTGTCCGTAGTCTATGAAAAAACGTCCAATCGCTACCTTGCAGCTTTGTATGGGATGGATTCCATTTTCTCTTATGCAGAAATGGAGGTAAATCATATCGACTATGCTGAATTGCTCAAATCTTCGTTGGTGGTTCTCAGTGAAGTGAAATCGCTCTCTTCAGGATTGGCAAACGAATTGGAGAAATATTTGGAAAGTGGAGGTTCGCTGCTGGTTCTTCCTGCGATGGATATGGAAACTGCTTCATGGAATTCATTTTTGTCAAAATGCAATGCTTCCCAATATGCAAAACTATCGGAACAAGGGATGAAAGTGGGGAACATTAATACGGAAAGTGATTATTTTAAAGGCAGTTTGCAAAATCAGAATGAGGCGCTTGATATGCCAACTGTGCAAAAATATTTCACCTTCTCCCCGTTTCACGCCGAGGAATCGATTATGACCTTGGAGAATAGAAACCCATTGTTGTTTGCCCATTCGGTAGGCAACGGTCGTTTGATTCTTTCAGCTGTTGCCATGAATGACGATTTCGGGATGGCGCACCGTCATGCTCTGTTTTTTATCCCTTTGCATAATATGGGGATAAAAAGTGTAATGCAGCAGAAATTGTATAATACCATTGGGGTTGATCATGCACAAACGGTGGCGAAAAATCTTGAAAATTCGGAGGATGTGTATGCACTTCGTTTGCAGAATAGTGATGTGGAGTTTATTCCTGAGCAACGAAATATGGGGAATGAGTGTCTGTTGTTTTTGGGGCGGGATATTACAGAAGCCGGTTTTTATGATGTACTGCAGAATGGGGCTCGTCAAACAACTATTGCACTGAATTATGATAGAAAAGAGTCGCAATTAACTTATTATTCTGAAAAGGAGATGAAGGATTTTATCAAAACAATGCCCGATTCTTCCCAAGTGCAGATGTATAGCTCCAACGATACCGACATTACCCACCAGATACAAGAATCGTTGCATGGACGGCCCTTGTGGCGCTATTTTGTATTTCTCGCACTGTTTTTCTTCTTGATGGAAGTCGCTGTTTTGCGTTTATGGGGAAAATGGAAACTTAAAAAATAGCTTACCCGTTTTTCCTTTCTATTTTTTTCGCTTCTTTGTAAATGGCTGCCTTAAAACTTTCGGGAGAAAGAACTTCTACTGCTGCGCCAAAAGATAGCACATCGCGCATGAATTCTTCCGTCGGTTTTACGTAAAAATAGAAAATGGAATAGTTCCTCTTTTGCTCAATAATTTGTTGAGAGAGGTGTAATGGATTGTTGCGAAGATAGCCTGCCATTGGAGCATCTACTTTCAGAGTGATTTCTTCCGTTGGGATGGATTCTATTTTACCACCGTAGTTCTCCGTTAAAACAGGAATATATTCATCTTGTTGTGGTATGGGAAAGGTATCTTCCAAGATGGAGATGGACACAACTTGTTTTAAATCAATGAATTCTAATGGAAGGTTGCCCCGTTGCCCTAACAAATACCATTGGTGTTTGAATTCTTTGATAGCGTATGGGGCAAATTGGGGGTATTTTAGGATCTTCTCCGACCAATAAGGTTGATATTCAATACGAACATAATGCCCTTTTTCAATGGCCATCATGACATGATGTAAAGAGTATTCTCCTTCGCTGCGTTTTTCAAGGAAAAGATTCTTCGCCGAAAGATTTTTATTTTTTACAAGTTGTTGAATTGTAATTAGTTCTAATATTTTTTGAAGTAAATTATTTTCCTTTTTCTTCAAGTCAATATAGTAGCAGTTGGTACTTTTGTTGCATGAAATAGCAATATTGAACACTTCACGTATTTCTTTGCGGTGGTTATGAAAGGTGCGCAAAGGGTAATATCTTCCTTTCGATTGGGCGGTTTCTTTCCACTTCTCGTTGATTTCTTCGTAGGAAAGTCCCTTTTCCCCTGCTTGATATATGGTTCCGATGAGCCAAAGATGTTTTTGGAAGGCTGTATCTTTCATATTATTAAACTTTTATAATTATTTCATTAAATATTGGTCGTGAAATTGTTCGATTTTATGCCACATTTGAACGCGTTCTTTCCCTATAACATTATGATCGTGAGTGGTATAGGGAAAGTATTGTATTTGCACATCGTCTTTTACCGACTGATGGAGGAGTTCCAAACTTTGTTGTTGGACTACCGTATGGTCTTGTTGCCCGTGCATAATTAAGAGGGGGCATTTTAAGTTTTTGATTTTGGGTATGATGTTGGCATGTGCGTATCCTTCAGGGTTCTCTTGCGGAGTGTCCATATATCGCTCACCATACATTACTTCATACCATTCCCAGTTGACTACAGGCCCTCCGCAGGTGGCAGAACGAAAGATTTCGGGATGTTCGGTAATCATGGTTAAAGTCATAAAACCGCCAAAACTCCATCCGTCAATTCCCATTCTCTCTGTGTCAATAAATGGCAGAGCACGAAGGTAGTCAATTCCAACCATTTGGTCCTCGCTTTCTAATACCCCCAATTGGCGGTGAATGCATTTCTCAAAATCAGCTCCCCGATGATTGGTGCCTCTGTTATCCATGATAAAAATAACATACCCTTTTTCCGCCATATAATTTAAAAATACGCCTGCATTCATAAACGAATTGGTTACTAATTGAGAATGGGGGCCGCCATAAACATAAACCAAACAAGGGTATTTTTTATTTTTATCAAAATGGGGAGGAAGAATCATTTCACAAAACAGGTCAATCCCACTTTTGCTGTTTTTGAGTGTGAATATCGTGTCGGTTCCAAGTGGGTGTGCTGCGTATGGGTTGGGACACGACAATATCAATCTTTGTTGTCCGGAAGTATTGTTGGCATAAATGTCCCGTGGGGTGTGCAGGGAGGTATAATAGTCGAAATAGTATTTTTTGTCGGGGGAGAAAAGGATGTTATGTGTGCCACTTTTTGGCGTATGATTGATGAGTTTCCCTGTTTTTAAGTTGATGGAATACAGATATTTGTCGCAAGCTAAATCTTTGTTAGTCATAAAGAAAAGATTCTGTTCTTCGGAATCCACGCCCAAATTCTCAATCACTTCCCATTTCCCGGTGGTTACTTGTTTTATGAGGTTTCCATCAAAATCATAAAGGTAGAAATGGTTCCATCCGTCGCGGTCGCTTTGCCATAAAAAGTTGCCGTTTTTCAAAAAGGTCATCCGTGTTTGTGGTTCTACATAGCGGTCGTCGGTTTCTTCAATCAACACTTGTAATTTCTTGCCATTTTGAACATCATAACGGATGAGTTTTGAATGATTCTGTTCCCGATTTAAATGGGTGATATACAGGTATTTTTCGTCAGGAGAGAAAGTTACATTGGTAAGGAATTCCCCATCGTTTACATCGGTTAGGATATAATGGTAAACCGTTTTTTGTTCTTGAAAACTTTTGTTCACATCAAAAATACCCACTTTTACTTGATGGCTTGTGCGTCCTGCCATGGGGTATTTGATGGTTTCGATGGTGGCGATGGTGCCATCGGTATGCAAAAGAGGATAATCTTCCACCATGGATTCATCCATACGGTAAAAGGCGATGTAGTTGCTCTTTGGCGAAAAGTAATACCCCTCTCCAATTCCCCACTCACTGCGGTGAACAGCTTCACCAAAAACTATATTTTCACCTGTGTCAGGACAAATAATATAGCGTTTGTCGGAACCTGCTTTGCCTACAGAGACCAGCCCGTTGTCATTGAAAATGAATAGTTTGTAGTCATCGCTTGCATCGGTCGCTTCCATGAGCATATTGGCATCCTCCATTTCAAACGTTCCATTTTTCAAATGATAATTCACCCAATAATAGTTGCCATCTTTTTTGAAAGTGAATGAAAATGTGTTTTGGTCGCTCCATTGAATTCCTGAGGATAATTCCATGTTTTGGGATTTTAATTGCTCTCGGGAATCTATATTGTTTTTTTTGAGGAAATCTTTAAAAGAGAAAAGTACTGTTTCTTTGCCATTTTTCATATCCACGCTGATAATTTGTCCATCAATATCTGCTTGGGTGTCATAATAGGTGTATTGGTTTGTGTTCGGCCGCCAGCGCAAATTCGACTTGTTTTCGTAACGATATTTTCCTGTAAAAACACCATTTAGATCAATGAAATCGTCTTGTGCTATAGAAACAGTGAAAGAAAAACAAAATATGAGAATGAGTACGACAATTTTTTTCATCTGTAAAAAATCTTGTTAATATTAAATAATGAAAAGATTATAAAATGAAATCAGTATTTAAAAAAGAGGATTGGTCTTCTTTTAAAATTTTATGAATGATGTTGGTATTGGCGGGATTGTTTTTGGCAGCGACGAGGGTGCGGATAGAGAAAACCCGGAGTGCATCGGAAACAGAAAGAGTGGCTTCTGCACTATCCTTGCGTCCTGTAAATGGGAAATCGTCAGGTCCCCGCTGGCATTGGGAGTTGATGTTTACGCGGCACACTTGGTTTACCAAAACATCAATCAACCGGGCAATTTCTTTGGAATCGTTTCCGAAAATAGATGCCTGTTGCCCATATTTTGATTCTACTACATAGTTTAGGGGTTCTTCAATATCCTTAAAACTTACGATGGGAATGATTGGGCCAAACTGTTCCTCATGATATACACGCATCTCTTTATTCACAGGATATAGTATAGCAGGGAAAAACAATGATTCATAATGTTTTCCGCCATTTTCATTGATTACTTTTGCTCCCTTTTCAGTAGCGTCGTCAATGAGCCCTGTCAAGTAGGTTGCTTTGCCATCTTCTGGCAGAGGTGTGATTTGGGTACGAGCCTCCCAAGGAAGACCGATTTGCAGATTTTCCACCTCTTTATTTATCAATTCGAGGAATTGTGATACAATGGATTCGTGTACAAAAATGATTTTCAAAGCGGTGCAACGTTGACCATTAAATGACAATGCTCCTGATACACACTCTTTTACGGTGCTTTCCAAGTCTGCGTCTTTTAAAATAATGGCAGGATTTTTGGCTTCCAACCCCAACACCGACTTAAGACGATGGAGTTTGGGGTGTTCGCTTTTAATGATATCGGCTACGCGGCTGGAGCCGATGAAAGCAAAAACATCTATTTTTCCGCTGGTCATGAGGGGGGTAATAATTACTTCGCCATCGCCATAGAGGGTATTCACCACGCCTTTTGGGAAGGATTCTTGAAAAGCTTGCAGTAGAGGGGCGTGCAATAGGACTCCTTTTTTAGGTGGTTTGAAAATGATGCAGTTGCCCATTAGAATAGCTGGGATCAGGGTTGTGAAGGTCTCATTGAGCGGGTAATTAAAAGGTCCCATGCAAAGCACAACCCCTAATGGCGCTCGACGAATCTGCGCCAGAATATTTTGGGAGAAAGTAAATCGGGAGCAATCGCGATCAAGGTTTTTAAGGGCTTCGATGGTATCATTGATATAGTCAACAGTGCGGTCAAATTCTTTTTCGGCATCTTTTTGTGTTTTCCCGATTTCCCACATCAACAAATTGACGATAGGAGTACGCTGTTCGGTCATCTTGAGCACGAATTTCCGCATACAGGCAATTCTTTGGGAAACGGTCATGGAGGGCCATTCCCCATTCCCATGCTGATAGGCATTCACCGCTGCGTCTAACGCTTCAACGGCCTCTTTTTCTCCCAGCATAGGGTAACGTCCGATGAAGTTATCCAATCCTTTATCGGTTTTTATAAAGATGGGAGAGTGAACATCTTGAAAGTTGCCATTCCATTCGCGCAATTCCCCATTAATGAGATATTTGTTTTGGATATAAGGGAACGGTTGTGGATAAACATCGGGAGAAATTTGTTGATGTTGGGTAAATATTGTGTCTAATTTTTGCATAATGTAAAGATTTGTTAGATAACGTTTCGACAATAAATTTGTTTTGAAAAATGGGAAAAGTATAAAAAATATAAAAATTGAAGCAACAAAATCCGGCTAATTGGCGTATAAATAAAATGATTTGATTTTTGTTTTTATAAATATTATTTTTGCAAAATTAATTATTCGTTAAGTGGGATTGATAGACAAAATTCATTGTGCAAATATAAAAAACTTTTTCAGATGTTGTTTTTTATTGTCAATAGGTGTGCTAATTTGTGGCCTATTGGCGGGTTGTCATCATCACTCCCAAATAGATCAGGCGCCGCATTGGTTTCAACAATATAAATTTTTTGAAGAAAATGATTACCAACAATATAATTTAGCACAAATTGAAAAAATAACAGACAATACAATTATTTTTTCTGCTCAAGTTAGAGATTTTTATCAAGCGAAGGAGGGCACCTATTGGACGGCGAACGGTTATCAGGAGCAACGGATTGATTCATTTGTGGATTTTCTTTCCCATTCTTACGAAGATGGTTTGCCGCCGGCGGCATTGGGACATGAAGGGATTATAAAGACGATTGAAACCATCAAATCGGGGGAGATTAAGGATGCGCCATCGCTTTACAGTACTTTGTGGCAATTGGAAATAGCGCTTACGAAGGCCTACATACATTATGCCAAAGCATTGGCCTATGGTGCTGCCGACCCGAAAATGGTGTACGGACAGAAGTGGCTTTACGAAATGGATAGCATCACCCCGCAATTTATCACCAGTACTTTAGCCGCAACCGACACGGCCGTCGGTTATTTGCGTTCGTTGTCCCCGGTGGATTCCAACTATGTGGCGCTGAAACAAGAACTAAAAAAATATCTGAGGTTCAAAGATACGACGTTTGCCACAATTCCCTATATCGTCGCCAAAGAGGGAGGCGTTGCCAAAAATATTCATTTGATTGGGGAAAGGTTGCAGTTATTGGAGGAAATTGGGGCGCAATACACGGCCTCCGACACATTGACACCCACATTGATGAAGGCTATTAACAGATTCCGCACCAACCGTGCAATTCCCGTTAGTAATGAATTGGATGAAGAGACCATGGATGCCCTTAACTGGCAGCCGCAAACGTATATCAATAAGTTGGTGGTGAATATGGATCGTCTGCGGTGGCGCACGGCGAATAAAAAAGGCGCAAGTTATATTGCCGTGAATGTTCCTGATTTCACACTGGAGGCTTGGAATGCAGATACTTTTGCGCTGAAGTCGCGGATTTGTTGCGGCAAATACAAAGCGTATGAGAAGCCTGTTGACACCTATAAGAAAAATGGCATTCTCCCGCCACGTGAATCTGAAACGCCGATGTTATATGGCGAAATAAATTATGTGGTATTGAATCCGGAATGGAAAATCCCGCCCAAAATCATCAAGGATGAATACTATGCCAAGATGGTAAAGAATAGTGCACGGGTGATTAATCGGGAGAAACTGTTCATTGTGGATGGTCGGACGCACAAACGGGTCATTCCGGAAACCATCCTATGGAATAAAGTGAATCCGAAGAATAATCCCTACCAACTGATACAAAGTTCAGGAACACACAATGCCTTGGGGTTGATAAAATTTAATTTTCCCAACGGGGAGTCGGTTTATTTGCATGACACGAACAATAAAGGAGCTTTCAAACGCCGCAATCGTGCGTTGAGTCATGGATGTGTGCGGGTGGAACAGCCGTTGGAATTGGCCACCTTGTTGTTTCAAATGAATGATTATGATGAAGAAGAGATGGAACAGGTGATGATTATTCTGGGAGAGGAACCAGTCAGCGAAGAAGGAGAGGAGTTCTTGGAGAAACGGTTGGAGGCAGAGCAAAAATATTATGAAAGTTTGGGAGCCGACACCATTTTCTATCGTCCTTTGCGACCGACAAATAAAATGCTTAAGAAAAAAATGCCTGTTTTTTTTGAATATTATACTTGTTTTACGGATGAGACAGGCACGGTACAATATCGCCCCGACATCTATTACAAAGAAGAAAATATGCTTTACAGCATAGAAAACATGTGCCGTTGAAAGGCGTACATATATTAATAGGTGTGTTTCATGGAGATTTAGGGTTAGGGTAAAAGGAAAGAGAAAAGGCAAAAAAAACTTTTTCGCAGGGGGAGAATTTATTAAAATTTGTTGTATTTTAGCCGCCGCAAATTTTGCACTTTGGAGAGATGGCCGAGTGGTCGAAGGCGCACGCCTGGAAAGTGTGTAAACGCCGAAAGCGTTTCAAGGGTTCGAATCCCTTTCTCTCCGCTTAATTTATTGAAATTAAAAAAGAAAAGTAAAAATTATTAATTAATCAATCAAAAAAAATTATGAAAAAACTTATTGCATTATTTACCGTTTTTACCATCTTGGCTTGCGGTATAACCAATGTAACTTTTGCACAAAAAAATACAAAAGTTGATGCTAAACAAGCTACGGAAGAAGTAACAACTGCTGCTGAGGATAGTGTTGCTCCTGCTGCTCAGACTGAAACTTCTGCTATTATCAAAGCAGAGGACAAAAGCACTTCTGTTGAAAAAAGTTTGCATTATGTTTTGAAAGACAAGTTCGCAGATGGTGGTCCACTATGGATGAGCTTGGTATTGGTATGTTTGGTTTTAGGTTTGGCTTTTGCTATCGAAAGAATTTTCTATTTAAACTTAGCAAGTGCCAATTCTCAAAAACTTTTGAGCAAAGTGGAAGAAGCTTTGAAAAATGGTGGTATTGAAAAAGCGAAAGAAGTGTGCAAAAATACCCAAGGACCTTTGGCAGGCGTATTCTATCAAGGGTTGGATCGTTATGACGAAGGTTTGGAATCTGTAGAAAAATCATTGGTATCATACGGTGGCGTTGAAATGGGTAAATTGGAAACCAATTTAAGCTGGATTAGTCTTTGCATGGCTTTGGGTCCAATGTTGGGGTTCGCCGGTACAGTAATCGGTATGGTACAAGCATTTGATGATATTGAAAAAGCTGGTGATATTAGTCCTACAGTTGTTGCCGGTGGTATGAAAGTGGCCTTGTTAACAACCGTATTTGGTTTGTTTACCGCTATCATTCTTCAAATTTTTTACAACTATATCCTTTCTAAAATTGATGGTATCGTAAATGATATGGAAAACGCTACTATCGAATTCATGGATATCCTTATCAAAAACAAATAATTTATAATTGAGGATTCATTATAAATCATAAAAATTTGAATTATGTATAGAAAAATAATAAATATTGTTGTATTTGCGATTGCCATAACAGCGTGTATTTTGGCAGTAATCTTCGCCGCCAAGTTTGATGACGAAAAGGTTACCCAATATAAAGCTGTTTGTGTACTTCATGCCAATCAGCAAGGGCAAGAAGTATTAAATCAGGTGGTAAATGCAACTCCAGAAAATCTTGCAGAGTGTGTGGAACAATCTCAAAACTTTTACGCTACTTTAGATGACGAATTAAGAGCTGAAAAGAAAGTAAAAGAAAACTTCTATGATTACGTGGCTACCTTGCAAGCCTTGAATGCTGACAATTTTGAAGAGTTTAAAGCTCATTATCCAGGGAATGTTCAAGAGGCTTTGGTTGTTTTTGATACAACCCACCAATATGAGCAAGAATTTGCCTCTATTAATAGTTATGAAGATTTGACAACCTATCTTATCTCTCTGGAACAAAACTATAATGTAACGCGTCAAAATTATCTCAAAAAAGAAGAATTGCGCAACTCATTGAAAACGGTTCAAGATAATTTGGTTGCCATTTCAGAATATAATTCTAAAGATAAAAAAGCAGAAGAACTGCAACTTTTGCAAAACGATATCAACAACTTCCAAACGATGAGTGGCAAGTTGTTCGATCCTGCTGTTTTCTTGTTTTACATTTTATTGGCCATCACCCTTGGCGCTATGGTGGTTTTCGCTTTGATTAATGTAGTTACCAATTTCAAAACTTCTTACAAGGGGCTGCTCGGTATTTTGGCTCTGTTGGCTATATTCGGTATTTCATACGCAATTGCTTCTCCTGAATTGAGCGATGTGTTTATTAAATTGCAAATTACTCCTGAAACAGCAAGAGCAATTGAAGCAGGATGCTACACGTGTTATACTGTTTTCTTTATTGCAATTTTGGCGATTATCGTTTCTCCTATTGTGAACGCAATTCGTACCAAAAGATCACTTAAAAAGGTATAGTTATGGCAAGAAAAGTCCCATCAATCAATACAGGAGCAATGGCTGACATCTCTTTCTTGCTTCTTACGTTCTTCTTGTTGACCTCTTCTATTACCAACGAACAAGGTATTCCCCGTTTGTTGCCCAAGCCGTCAACAGAACAACAAAAGCAAGAAGAAGATATCCGTCAACGTAACATTATGACCATCCTGGTAAACCGCAATAATGATGTGTTGGTTACTGCCAAAGGTGAGCAATATGTTATCGAAAAGAAAAAAATTGCCACTGAATTGAAGGATAAAGCGAAGGAATTTTTGGCTAATCCCAAAAATGATCCTAACTTACCCGAGAAATTCGTTAAGCAAATTGACAATTTAGGCGCATACGAAGTTTCCCGTGGTGTTATCTCCTTAACCAATGACAATAATACCACTTTTGAAACTTATATACTTGTCCAAAACGAATTGCAAAAGGCCGTGAATGAATTACGCGATGAAGCGGCGTTGAATTACTTTGGCCAAAAAATGGACAAATTGGACCCTGAGGAAAAGAAAGCCATTCAAGAGGCTATTCCAATCAATATCTCAGAGGCAAGTTCTGCGAACTAAAACAAAACTTTAAATATTATGGCTCGTTTTAGAAAAGAAGGCAAAAAAGAAGTTCCGGAAATTAATACCGGTTCTATGTCGGATATTATCTTCATGTTTCTCTTCTTCTTTATGGTAATCACTACCATGAGAGAAAGTGATTCACAAGTGAAATTCACTCCGCCTAAAGCTTCGGAATATCAAAAGTTGGAGAAAAAATCGTCTGTGGCTACCATTTATATGGGAGAGCCTAAAAAACAAGGGATTCCGGCTATAGATGAGGTGGTCTCTATTCAGTTGAATGACAAGTTCGCAAGAACCCGTAGCGAGGATATGAAAGTGGATATCAAAGGCTTTATTGAAGAAGAAAGAGCCGCTTGTGCTGAAAAAGATAAAGATCCCAATGCAATTACCTACTCTTTAAAAATTGACTCCGACGTTAAAATGCGTTATGTCAATATTTTAAAACAAGAATTACGTCAAAATAACGCTTTAAAAATCAATTATTCTACCAAAAAGGATAAAAAAGAAGGGAAATAAGCGTTTTTTATAGCACCTAAGGCGGTTTTTCGACCGCCTTTTTTTATACCAAATGGTGAAAAAATACTATTTTTGCAACTTCTTTAAAGATATTATTTTATGATTGACCATACCAAAATATCTATCGCCGTTATCGGGCTGGGGTATGTGGGGCTCCCATTGGCACGCCTCTTTTCTACCAAATATAAAACTATCGGGTTCGATAAGAATAGCTATCGGGTTCAAGAGTTGATGGCAGGGCACGATGCAACCAAAGAGGTGGATGACCATTTGTTGCAAGCAGCTATTGCCCACGGATTTGTTTGCACCAGCAACCTTGAGGATATCAGGAATTGTAATGTGTATATCGTCGCTGTTCCTACTCCCGTTGACCATAACAATCACCCCGATCTTTCGCCATTGCTCAGTGCAAGTGAAACAGTGGGCAAGGTGATTGCTAAGGATGATGTGGTGATTTATGAATCCACGGTATATCCAGGCGTTACCGAAGAAGAGTGCCTGCCGATGGTGGAAAAAGTATCGGGGCTGAAATTTAATGCCGACTTTTACGCCGGCTATTCCCCTGAAAGAATCAACCCCGGCGACAAGGAACACACGGTGGAAAAAATCAAAAAAGTTACTTCCGGTTCCACGCCGGAAGTGGCAGATTTTGTAGATGAATTGTACAATTCTGTTTTGGTGAACGGAACGCATAAAGCGAGTTCAATCAAAGTGGCAGAAGCATCGAAGATTATCGAAAATTCACAACGCGACGTGAATATTGCTTTTATGAATGAATTGGCAAAAATATTCAATGTGATGGGAATTGATACCCACGATGTGATTGAAGCCGCTTCTTCCAAATGGAACTTTATCAAATTACAACCCGGATTAGTGGGAGGGCATTGCATCAGTGTGGATCCTTATTATTTGATACAGAAAGCACAAGTGTATGGCGTGTTGCCGCGCGTCATGTCTGCTGCCCGCCGTCTGAATGACGGGATGGGCGATTATGTGGCTAATCGCGTTATCAAGTTGATGAACAAAAAGGGTATCTTGGTGAAAGATGCCAAAATATTGATTTTGGGATTTACATTCAAAGAAAATTGTCCCGATATTCGCAATACACGCGTGATCGATATCTATTCCACTTTATCGGAATACACTCAAAATATCACTATTTATGATCCGTGGGCTGATGCAGCACATGTGAAGAGTGAATATCACGTGGATGTTACCACGCAAAATCTGGACTCGTTGAGAGGAAAGTATGACGTGGTTATCCTTGCTGTTGCTCACGCAGAATTTAGACACTCCCGTGTTCGCGAATTTCTAAAATGCGAGAATGGTGTGGTTTATGACGTGAAAAGTGTACTGGACAAAAATGAAATAGACGGACGCTTGTAATGGACTTGGACTTGTTGATTGAGATTATCGGGGCGACTATCGGGTTGACCTATTTTTGTTTGGAGTACAAAGCCCATATCGCATTATGGTATGTGGGCATTCTCATGTCGTTATTTTACATATATATATTTCTATCCGCGCATTTTTACGCGGATTTTGCCATTTATGCCTATTATTTGTTCGCCAACACGTATGGGTTGATTGTGTGGCTGAGAAAAGAAAAAACGACACAAGTATCTGATAATCAGAATAAAAATCGCATTACACATTGGAAAGTGCGTCAAATTCCAATTTTGGGAGTTTTATTCGGACTCTGTTGGGCACTCATTTGGTTTGTGTTGACGCATCTGCCGAGTAGTGCTTCTCCGATAGGGGATTCTTTTACGACGGCGTTGAGTATTATTGCCATGTGGTTGATGGCACAGAAACAGATCGAACATTGGTTTTTGTGGTTTGTAGTGAATGTGGTTTCCACTATTTTATACGTTACCAAAGGCTTGTATCCTACGGCCATCCTGACTTTGGTTTATTCGGTGGGTTCTGTATTAGGATATTATCATTGGAAAAAGAAAATGTTACAGCAAGAGGACGAATGAGGTGGGGAAAAGGAAGACAATAAAAAAGGCGACCGGAAGTCGCCTTTTTTATTGCAAATAAGTATAAGGATTATTTTTTAACAACTTTGGTAGTTCCAATCAATTCGTTGTTATTGAAAATTCTCAAGAAATAAACGCCCGTAGTAACATTATCCAAAGAGATGGTGTTCACACCCATATTGGCACTGTGCGAGTCAACTAATTTTCCGAATACGTCATAAATATAAATATGAGTGGCGTTTTCGTTTAATTCAACGGTAACGGTGTTATTGGTAGGATTAGGATAAACTTTTACCGTATTCATTTCATTTTCAGCAACACCTGTGCAAGGGATGAAATCATAGCTACTACGTGGAATCACATAATAACGGGTGGGGTAGCGTGCGCAAGTATTCCCTTGACAGGAATTATCCACTTTTACAGAAGTGAAGTAGTTAACGCCCACAATATCCAAGCAGCCAGAAGGAATGGTAGAGCCAATGTAATCTACATTGTTGCGGAAATAAGTATAGATAGCAGTATCCACAGCGCCATCTTGAGAGATAACCAATCTTTCAGCGTAGTTACCCGTAACAAAAGTACCTGCAGAAACGAAAGTGGACCCTTGCAGAGCGACTAATTCCGATTGATGTTGGCTCATAAAATTGAAATCGTTTAATTGGGCTACGGTGATAGAAAGTGCATCCACATCATTGTAACTTGAGATTTTGTTTTCCACATCGGCTACAGGACAAAATTCAAGGTAACCATAATAATTGGTTAAAGTTCCAATAATTCCGGAAACTTTATCTCCAATAGCTAAAGAAGTGGTAATATTGGCATATCTGTCGTAAATAAAGATGGCTCCTGTTGCATCCTGAATCATTTTTTGATTGTTGTAAGAATCGGCAGCGGTAACGATGGCTTCTCCGGTATATCTGTAAATAACGGAATCAGGGGCGTTAGCATTCACATCACTCCAATCGATTTTTTCTCTTAATTCAGCGATGGTAGCAACTTCGGTATAGCTAAAGCAGGTAGCGGTGATCATCATTGTTTTCATCGCATCTTCGTTGGATAAAATAAGAGATCCGTTAAATTCGCCGCCAGTAGTTCCTTGGAATGTAACTGTAATATCAGCACCTACGCCATTCATCAAATCGCTATTGTTCAAAGTGGCAGGGGAAACAGAAAATCCAGGGCCTTCAATTGATACACTTGTAGTGCCGGAAGCATTGAGATTATGGCCAGTAACGGTTAAAGTAGTGGTGGCAGGTGTGTTAACAAGGGTTCTGATTTCACTGTTACCGCTAATATTGATATCAGGAATATTGGCTGACTCAATATAAATATTGTCCAAATAAAAACGGGAGTTAGTGGCTTTTTCCGCTACGAAAGCGACTTTTGTATCGGTGGAACCGCCTGTTAAATACACGGTGAAAGAGGCCATGGTACATTCTTCCGTATTACTATAAACAGGTAAATTTTCTACAGAGTCAACGATATAGTCGCGCCATTCTGTACTATTATTAAAAATGGCTGCCGTATTTTCAGGAAGATTCAAGCAAATGTACAATTTGGAAGATTCTCCGGATTTGTTCCATGCTTTGGCATCAAAGCGAACGCGAAATTCACCATTATTGGCAGAGCAATCGGTGGGAGGAGTTTGAAGCCATCCTTGTGCAGAACCGGTTCCTAATTTTACTTTCCCATTGGCAGGGAAGAATTTAAAAGTAGTCCAGCCAGCAGTTCCCAAATAACTTGCATTGAAATCATCGGTTGACCATGCGTTTTGTGTGGCTTCACATTGTTGGTTCCCGGAAGCAGTAATTCCGGAAAAATCTTCAGACAAGTAAACTTGTGCAGAAACAGTGCCTACAAAGAAACACAATACGGATATTAAAATAACCGCAATAAAATTGTAATTTTTTTTCATAAAATATTGATTTATTGGTTAATAATATTTCATTATATTTCCGCAAATATACATTATATTTTTAATAATGGTAAATTATTTTCACAGTTTAACAAAATTTATTAAAGAAATGTATGATAAATCATAAAAAGGTGTATTTTTGCGCTCGTTTTGCGGCAGTAGCTCAGTTGGTAGAGCGGCAGCTTCCCAAGCTGCAGGTCGCGGGTTCGAGACCCGTTTGCCGCTCTGAAAGACAGGTTCTTTGTTTAAAAAAAAGTTAAAAAAAATTAATTATCCATTTATATAACGCAACAATTAAAAAATCATAGTATTTTTGCTGCGAAATTTTTATGGCAATATTATTATTAACCTTATAAAATTTATCAAAATGAAAAAAGTATTAAGTATTGTAGCTCTCGCATTAGTATGCGTATTTGCTTTCACTTCTTGTAACAAAGAAAAAACAATGGAAGAGTTGTTAACTATTGAAAAAGGTTGGACATTGTCTGCAGCAACTTCTACTCCTGCTTATGTTATGAATAACGGTAATCAAATTTCAAACTTGTTTGATGGTTATTTCTATGACTGCGAAAAAGATGATATCATCAAATTCAAATCTGATGGTTATCAATATGTAAATCCTGGCAAAGAAAAATGCGAAGGTGATCCAGCACAAGAAACTTCTCTTGGAAAATGGTCTTTGAATGAATCTGCAAAAACTTTAGTAATGCACCTTCAATATTTCAACGACACTCAAAAAAATGCTACGATTGTTAGCTTAACTGAAAAAGAATTGAAAGTTAATGTTACTATCAATATTACGAACGAAGTAACCAAAGCTGAAGGCACATACACTTGGACATTAACTTATGTTCCTGCCAAATAATTTAGAACCAATTTATTATTAACCAATTTATAAAATTTATCAAAATGAAAAAATTATTTTTAGTTGTATTAGCTGCTGGTTTGTTTGTTGCTTGTGGTAACAAAACCACTGACACTGAAAACACCGATACTACTGCAGTAGATACTGCTGTTGTTGTTGAAGAAGAAGCTCCTGCTTGTGAGGCTGTTGTAGAAGAACCTGCAGTTGCTGAAAACCAAGCAAAACCTGCTGCTAAAGCAGAAGACAACAAGACTATCAAAGAAACTGCTAAAGAAGTTGGTACTGATGTAGCAAAGAAAGCTATCAACAAAGGTGGTGAAGAAGCTACGAAACAAATCAACAATGTTTCTACAAGTGATAAAGGTAACAGATAATCTGTCCTTTTAGTCAAAAAAAACGGAAGTCATCCGACTTCCGTTTTTTTTTGCTCTTGTGTAAAAGTTTAAAAAAATTGTCGGATATTTGCACCCTAAAATTATACATAGTTTATGGCGATGGAATTATCTGAACAAGAAATTATTAGAAGAAAAAAATTAGAAGATTTTGGTAATTTGGGCATTAATGCCTATCCGGCACCTGAGTTTGTGGTCAATACCAACAGTCGCGAGATTCATGAAAAATATCC
>JAEEGL015637142.1_pt1 | contig 27137 bp, 31 predicted proteins | sample 9134231 | NCBI WGS metagenome assembly JAEEGL01 (sample SAMN16246548, study PRJNA631951) | gut metagenome | biome: gut microbiome; feature: rumen; material: fiber-attached | host: Bos | place: Iran: Karaj | collected 2018-10 | reverse complement strand
TATGATTAGAAAGCATTTCGCTGAACATCCAGATCATTTCGATCCACGTCAATATCTTGGAGATGGTAGAGCAGCTGTTAAAGAAGTTGTTAAACACAAGATTAAAGATGTTCTTGGATGCGATGGTAAAGCTGATATTTCAAAATAATCAAATTATAAGTGCTAGCAATTGCTAGCATTTATTTTTAGGAGGGTTATTATGGTTACGCTAAAAGATAAAAATATAACTTTAGATAAGGTAACTATGGAAGATGCCTATGATTATTATCTAATTGCTTCTAATAAAAACATCACAACAAGCTTCATGCTTGATGAGGTAGAAAATCTAGAAGAAGCTAAAAGCGAAATAGAAGAAATTATAAATAATTATACGGATGAAGAATACTATTATTTTGCGATCAGATTAGATAATAAATTAATAGGTGTTATGAAAACATATGAATCAGATTATCTAGAATTAGGCTATGCCATTAATGAAGATTATTGGAATAATGGTTATGCGACAATTGCCTTAAATTTAGTTACAAATTATTTTTTAAATATGAATAGAATTAAAAAAATAATACTAGGTGCTTTTAGTGATAATTATGCCTCTATTAGAGTTATGGAAAAATGTGGATATACCTTTTTAGGAATAAAAAAAGATGAGTTTTTCTATAAAGGAAAATCTAGAGATATTTGTTATTTTGAAAAGGCAAAATAATAAAAATTTTATAAAAAATGAACACAAAATATGCATAAAAAAAGGGTTAAAGTGCTTTTTTGAAAAAAAGCGCCATTTAGCCCTTTTTTATTTGGTAATTTTAATAAAAAATGATACTATTTTAGTATAGGAAAAGAAGTGATATTTATAAGTAAAAGAATATATAAAGGATCATGGTGGTTTAATAAAAAAAGAAAGCATCCATCAATTATTATAAAATCTAACAATAGAGATTTTTTTGAGATAAGACTTTTAAGCCATACTAAATATAATATGAACGATTTTCATCTTAAAATATCACCTAATCCAAATGGCGATGGAAAGAAACAATATATTAATGATAGAAAATATGTAGAGCATTCCAAAAAAACATTTGGTATTGAATTAAAGAATTATAAGCTATCTATTCAGGACAAAAGACGTTTTAAAAAATGGAAAAAAGGAAAAAAAAGATATAGCGAGCGGAATATTTCTAAACGCTAAATGCTATATCTCTATAGTTATTATAACATACCATTAATTTGTGTCAAGCAAAAAGATATGGTATTATTTGAAAAAAATAAATAATGCTTAATGTTTTATTATATGTATGATATAATAAAAATGAATAAATTAGTAGAGGATGATGTATATGGATTTAACTAATAGAACAAAGAGTAGAAGTAAGGCAATTGAAAAATTATATGCCAGAGAAATGACAGGAGAAATTGATTTTAATGAAACTGATGATTACTCAGTTGAATTAATTAATGGTGTAGTAGAAAACTTAAATACAATTGATGAAATAATATCAAATTGTTTATTTAATTATACTATCAAAAGATTAAATCTTGTTGATCTACAAATAATTAGAGTTGCGACATTTGAATTATTACAAAAAGATTTAGATAAGAAAGTTATAATTAATGAAGCAATAGAACTTACAAAAATCTATACTAATCTTGATGATGACAAAGCCAAAGCATTTAATAACAAATTATTAGATAACATAGCTAAATATATCGATGGAAGATAAATTTAGAAGTGTATCGGCTGTTGTTGAAGACATCAAGACTACATTACAAGCTAATACTAATTTAAAGGAAGCATTTGTAAAAGGTGAAGTTAGTGATTATCGTTTAACTGGTAAATCAATTAACTTTTCTTTAGTAGAAAAAAATGAAGATGGTAAAAAGTATCTTTTACCTGTTGTAATTTGGGATAGAGTATTTCCTAATATTAAATTCGAAATTAAAAATGGTATAAAAGTTAAAGTAAAAGGAACTATCTCAACTTTTAATATGGCTGGGCAGTATCAATTGACTGTTGAAAGCATAGTTAAAGATGATGGCTTAGGAGAACTACTTAAAAAATATATAGAAACTTATAAAGAACTAAGCGCAATGCATGTTTTTGATAAGCCAAAGAAATCTATACCTAAATATCCTAAGAGAATAGGTGTAGTTACATCTGAAAGTGGCGCAGTCATTGTTGATATAAGAAAGAAAGTAAAAGAAAGATATCCTCTTGCTGAAATAGTACTATACCATTCTTTAGTACAAGGTGATAATGCTATTCAATCAATAGTAAGCCAAATAGATAAAGCTAATAAGGAAAACAAAGTAGATGTTTTAATCGTTGGACGTGGTGGAGGATCTGATGAAGATTTAAGAGTATATAACGAAAAAGAGGTTGCTTTAGCCGTTTATAGGTCTAATCTACCAATTATTGCATCTATTGGTCATGGAATAAATAAATCTATTTGTGATGAAATTGCAGATTTTAGTGTTGTAACTCCAACTGCAGCTGCAGAACTCGCAACACCTAGTATGGATGATGAAATCATACCTAATTTAAATAATTTATTATTTTCATCAAAAAGTCACTTTAAATCTATTATAGATATGAAGATGAATAAAATTTTAGAGTTAGAAAAGAGATTAGAGGCTAGATCTCCAAAGAATAAAATAGAATTATTAATAAGTAAATATGAATGGTCAAAGGAATACTTGCCAAAGAACATTAATAATGTAATTGAAGATAAAATAGATTTAGTTGATGATTATAATGAAGAAAGAATTTTAAAATTTAAACAGATTTATGATTATAAAAAGAATAAGCTTGAACATATAGAAGCAACCCTAAAGAACTTAGATCCATTCTCTATAATGGATAGAGGTTATTCTATTGTTAGTAAAGGTGAATTAATAATTAGAAGTATAAATGATGTTAAAAAGGGTGATTCTATTGAAATCACACTTAAAGACGGAAATATTAAAGCAAAGGTGGAATAATTTATGGACTTTGAACAAAAGATTAATAAATTAGAAGAACTAGTTAAGGAATTAGAGAATAAAGATATAAAATTAGAAGATGCTATAAAGAAGTTTAAAGAAGCTAAAGAATTAACTGATTCGTGTAAAAAAGATTTAGAAGAAGCAAAAAAAATAGTTGATGAGGCTGATAAGGATGGAAATAACTAAAATCAAAGATCCTAGTTTTCTAAAGGATTTAAAAACTAAAGACTTAGTTTTACTCGCAAAAGAAATTCGCGAGTTTTTGATTTTAAATATTTCTAAAAATGGTGGACACTTAGCAAGTAATCTTGCAGTAGTGGAATTATCAATAATCTTAGATAAGGAATTTGATATTCCTAATGATAAATTAGTATTTGATGTAGGACATCAATCATATGTCCATAAAATACTTACAGGTAGAGCAAATAATTTTGATAATCTAAGAAAATTTAATGGCCTATCAGGATTCCCTGATATCTTTGAAAGTAAATATGATAGCTTTTCTACTGGTCATGCATCTACATCTATTTCAGCTATATCAGGTTTCTTATTAGATAATGATAAGAATTATGCTATCTCTGTTATTGGGGATGGTGCTCTAGCTGGTGGTGAAGCCTTTGAAGGCTTAAACTATTTAGGAAAGCTTAAAACTAATAAAGCTATTGTTATATTAAATGATAATAATGCATCCATTGTTGAAAATGCTGGTGGATGTCACGAGCTAGTTAAAAGAGTTAGAGGTAGAAGAATAAGTCAAGCACTAAAGAAATGTGCTTATAAAATATTACCTACCTTCTTAATTAGATTTAATAGAGGAATTAATAAGTTCTTTAAGAAGATATTTAATAGAAAGAACTATTTTGAATATATGGGATATAACTATGTTGGTGTACTTGATGGTAATAACTTTATATCACTTAAGAAGGCCATAAAAATCGCTAAATCTAGCAAAAAACCAACATTAATACATATACTTACTAAAAATGGTAAAGGATATTCCTTTGCTGAAAATAATAAAGAAGGCTTATACCATGGAGTAAGTCCATTTAGAGTAGATGAAGGTGTATTAGAAAACAATAATAAAGTATTATTTAGCCAAGCTATTTGTGATATTTTACTAGATTTAAAGAATAATAAGGATATAAAAGTAATTGTTCCTGCGATGGTTAATGGTTCAAAGATGAATGACTTTTTAAATAGTTACCCATCTGATTTAATAGATGTAGGAATTACAGAAGAACATGCTATTACAATGGCAACAAGTGCTTCTTTAAATGGTAATAAAGTATTCTTACCAATTTATTCAACATTTATGCAAAGAGCATATGATCAATTACTACATGATGCATCCCGTCATAAAACAAATATCGTTATTGGAGTTGATAGGGCAGGATTGAATCCTAATGATGGAGAAACACATCAAGGTATTTATGATATAGGATATCTAAAAACTATACCTAATGTTTTAATTTATAGCCCATCTGATACAAATACAGCTTATTCAATTTTAAATAAGGCCTTTGATTATAAAAATATAGTCGCAATTAGATATGCTAAAACTTATTTAGATAATTATAATAAAGAATTTAAGTTAGTAGATATAAATAACTGGCATATTATAAAAGAAGCAAAAAGTGGTATAGCTGTTATAAGCTATGGAAGAATATTAAATAATATAATAAACGCTAATATTGATGCTACTATTATTGATGCTTTTATAATTAATCCAATAGATGAAGCCACTTTATTAAAACTAAAGAATTATAAAAAGATTTATGTTTATGAGGATGTAATAGATGAAGGATCTTTGGCTAATTCTATTATTGTATTCTTTAATCAAAATAATATAAATATTGAAGTTATTAAACATAATATTGGTAATACATTTGCCCCTTGTGGTAGTTTATCTGATCTAGATAAATTATACAAATTAGATACTTTAAGTATAGTAGAGGAAATTAATAATGCGTCTTGATACTTATTTAGTAGATAATGGTTATTATAAGTCTAGAGAAACTGCTAAACTAGCCATTTCTAAAGGTTTAGTTAAAGTAGATGGTAAAGTTATTACTAAGCCAAGCTATGACTATAATAGTGGTGTTATAGAAGTGGATGAACCACTTAAATTTGTATCTAGGGGCGGATACAAGCTTGAAAGTGCTATTAATAATTTTTATCTTGATTTTAAGGATAAGGTAATTGTTGATATAGGAAGTTCTACAGGTGGATTTACAGATTGTAGCTTACAAAATGGCGCAAAATATGTTTATGCTATTGATGTAGGTACTGATCAGTTAGATAGTAAGTTATTAAATGATGATAGAGTGTGTTCACTAGAAGAGACAAACTTCTTAGATATAGAAGGTTTTGATACTCATATAGATTATTATGTTACAGATGTAAGCTTTATATCTGTAAAAACAATACTAAAGCATTTAGATGAAATGGATGCACAAGATATCATGATATTAATAAAACCACAATTTGAAGTAGATAATAAATTATTAAACAAAAATGGTGTTTTAAAAGATATGAGTAAGCATTATGATGTTTTAAAGGATATGAATAGTTATATTAATTCTATTAATTATAAAATTCATAAAATAATACCATCACCTATTAAAGGTAAAAGTGGTAATATAGAATACTTAGCTTATATCAAAAGGAATTCAAACAGTAATATAGATTTATATAGTACTGTAAAAAAAGCATTTGGAGTTGATTAGATGATTAAAAAGTTACATGTTTCTAATTTTGCGATTATTGATGATATCACTTTAAACTTTAAGCCTAATATGACTAGCTTAACTGGTCAAACAGGCGCAGGTAAATCATTAATAATTGATTGTATTGGCTTACTACTTGGTGCTAGAGCTGATTTAGATATGATTAGATATAACGAAACTAAAGCAACTATAGAAGGTATTTTTGATTATAAAAATAAAAAAATAGATGAATTATTAGATAAATATTCTATTAATAAAAGTGATGAATTAATTATTAAAAGAGAAGTATCACAAAGAAGTAAAATACTTATTAATGATACTCCTGTAACTCTTAATCAATTAAAGGAAATATCCTTTTATTTAGCCGATATCCATGTTCAAAATGATACATATAAATTAGTTAATCCAGATAACTATTTAAATATAATTGATACATTTAGTAGTGACGATATTGTTGATTTATCTAATAACTATACACTTAATCTTTTAGATTATAAAGAAGCACTAAAAGAATATAAGGATGCATCTAATAAGAATGATGAAATGTATGAAAAATTAGATTTATTAAAGTTTCAATATGATGAATTATCTAAATTAGATTTAAAGGAAAATGAATTAGAAAATGTTAGTAAAGAAATAAATGTCTTATCTAATTATGACAGAATTTATAATAATTTAAATCTATCACTAGAAAACTTAGAAAACATAGATTCATTATATGATAGCGCAAGCTATTTAAAGAAAATAAAAGAATATGATAGTGCATATGAAAACTATTTAAGCGTTATCGAAAATGCCTATTATAATTTAGATGATATTAAATCAGAAATCAAAAGAAGTATCTCAAATATGGATTTTGATAAGGACTATTTAGATTCCTTAATCGAAAGAGAAAATGAGCTAAATAGAATATCTAAAAAGTATAAAATGAGTATTAATGAATTAATTACTCATATTAGTAAAATCAAAAAAGAAATAGACAAATGTGAAAATTATGATGAATATGTAGCTAATTGTTATAATGATTTAGCTAAAAAACATAAAAAATTAGTAGAAAGTGCAAAAAAACTAGAGGATTTAAGAGAAAAAACTGGTAAAATATTAAGTAAGGAACTAGTTAATGTTAGTAAAGAATTAGACTTAGAAAATATAAGCTTTGAAATTAAGTTTAATTATAACGATGTAACTGATCCAGTAAATTCCATTTTCTATGATAATGGTATTACAAATGTTGATTTTCTAATAAGTCTTAACAAAGGAGAACCACTTAAACCACTTCATAAGGTTGCGAGTGGTGGAGAATTGTCTAGAATAATGTTAGGATTAAAAACCATATTAAGCAAAAAACAAAATTTAAGCTTTATAGTATTTGATGAAATAGATTCAGGTATTAGTGGTATTACAGCTAGTCATATAGCCAAAAAGATCAAAGAAATATCACTTAATACACAAGTCTTATGTATAACTCACTTAGCACATGTAGCATCTATTGCGGATACTCAGTTATATATTTCTAAGTATGAAGATAACAATAGAACATATACTAAGGTAGAGGAATTAGATTATGATTCTAGAGTAAAACAAATAGCTATAATGATTAGTGGAACAAAGATTACAGAAAGTGCATTAGCAAATGCAAAAGAACTATTAAAGGCTTAATATAGCCATATTAAGGAGGTATGAATATGAAGGATGTTATTATTTGTATTGGTAGAGAGTATGGTAGTGGTGGAAGATTCATTGGTAAGCTTTTAGCTGAAAGATTAAATATTCCATGCTATGATAAGGAATTAATTATTCAAGCAAGTAAAAAAGGAGATATGAATCAAACTATTATTGAATCTAATGATGAAATACCTAATAGTATGATGTATTCTGTATTCCAAGGTGGACTACCTATTAATCAACAAGTTTTCTTAGCTCAATTTGATGCTATTAGAGAAATTGCTAATAATGGTAGTTGTGTAATTGTTGGTAGATGTGCTGACTATGTACTAGAGGATAGAGATAATGTTGTATCTATTTTTATTACTGCGCCAATTGAAGAAAGAATTAAAAGAGCTACTGAGTTCTACAAATTTGAAAGTACTAAAGCGTTAAAGGCTATTAAGAAAGTAGATAAGAAAAGAAAGGATTACTACAATTTCTATACAAATAGAAAATGGGGTGAAGCATCTAACTACGATTTAACATTAAATAGTAGAATAGGTGTAGAAAAATGTGTAGATGTAATTGTAAAATACATTGAATCATTATGAAAAATAGAAGAATAAGACGCCCAGTAGAAAAAGAATTTCAATTACCCAGATTTATAATTACCTTAAGCTTAGTAGGATTATTAATCGCATACATCTTAGTTGCTACTATTACTAAGAGTCCTTATGAATCACCCCTATGTAAGGTTATAGTTGCCTTATCTGGAGTATTATTCTTTACTCTAGGAATAGTAGTTAAAAGACAAGGAAACAAAGTTGATTTAGACTATGATAGTATAGTAGTTTGGAAAATGTTAGTAGTTTTAGGTATATTATTAATCTGCTTTTCCGTATTCCTATTCTTAATATAAACGGCTTAAAATAGCCGTTTTTGTTTGTGAAAGTGTTTTCACAATTACGAAATTTCTTGCATTAATTAATTATATATAATATAATTATCAATAATGAAAGTGAGGTAATAATTATGTACTCTTCAACAAGATGTAAAAAAAGTATCACTGCATCTAAGGCTATTATTGAAGGCATTAGTGATGATGGTGGACTTTATATTATTAAACAAATACCAAAAATAGATTATAAATCTTTATGTGGTAAGACATATAAAGAGATGGCTAAAGAGATTTTAAAAGTCTTATTACCTGACTATACGGAAAGTGAATTAGATTATTGCCTTGATAGTGCTTATAATAATAAATTTGATACAAAAGAAGTTGTTAATGTTAAAAAAATAAATGGTTATCATTATCTTGAACTTTATCATGGACCAACATTAGCATTTAAGGATGTAGCTTTAACAATACTTCCTTATTTACTAGAGGTTGCTAAAAAGAAAAATAATGTAACTGAAAAAACGACTATTTTAACCGCAACTAGTGGTGACACTGGTAGTGCAGCTTTAAGTGGTTTTAGTAGTGTTCCTGGAATAGATATTATTGTTTATTATCCTAATGGTGGAGTATCAAAAATTCAAGAACAACAAATGTTATCATTTGAATCAAATAGTGCTCATACATTTGCTATTAGTGGTAATTTTGATGATTGCCAAACATTTGTTAAGAAGGTTTTTGGAGAAAACTTTAAAGGTTTAAGTAGTGCTAACTCTATAAATGTTGGTAGACTTGTACCTCAAGTAGTATATTATTTCTACTCATATTTTAAATTAGTAGAAGATAAATCAATTAAGCTTGGAGATAAAATCAATTTCTGTGTTCCAACAGGAAATTTTGGTGATATTCTTGCTGGATACTATGCTAAAGAAATGGGACTACCTATTAATAAATTAATCTGTGCATCAAATATTAATAAGGTATTAACTGATTTCTTTAATACAGGATTGTATGATAGAAAACGTGAATTCTTAAAAACTATTTCTCCATCAATGGATATTTTAATTTCATCTAACTTAGAAAGATTATTATATTTCAAGTCTAAAGATGAATTTAAGGTAAAACAATATATGGATGATTTGAAGACTAAGGGTGAATTTAAATCAAATGAAACATATGATGAATTCTATGCTGATTATGCAAGTGATAGTGAAGCACTTAAAGCCATCAAAAAGGAATTTGATACTAATAAATATTTAATTGATCCACATACAGCTGTAGCTAAATGTGTATATGATAAATATGTAGATGCTACTAAAGATAATACACAAACAGTAATCCTATCTACAGCTAGTCCATATAAATTCATTAAATCTATCTCTTCAGCATTAGACTTAGATAGTAGTTTAGATGAATTTGATTTAATTGATATGGTAAGTAAAAAGAGTAATACAGATATTCCTAAAGTTATCACTGAAATTAGAAAGAATATTAGAACTAATCATCCATCAACAATAGATGAAGCTCATAAATATTTAGAGGAGAATTTATTACGAAAATAAAAGTACCCGCAACAAGCGCAAATGTTGGGCCTGGCTTTGATGTTTTAGGCTTAGCACTAAATATTTATAATGAATTTGAAATTGATAAAAGTGATAAATGGGAATTCATAGGTTTTGATGAAAAATATGCTAATGAGAATAATTTAATATGTATTTCTATGAAGAAAACATATGAATATGCTCATAAGAACGAAATAAAAGCAAGAATTAAACTAGTTAAAAGTGATGTACCTAACACAAGAGGTTTAGGTAGTAGTGCTACATGCGTAGTAGCTGGTGTTATGGCAGCTAATAAATTATTAGGTGATATTTTAAAAAAAGAAGATATGTTACAAATCGCTACATATCTTGAAGGCTTCCCTGATAATGTCACACCAGCCATATATGGTGGACTAACGGCTAGCTACGTTACAGATACAAATATTGTAAAAACAATTAAGTATACCGTAAATGAAAAACTAAGATTTTTAGCGTGTATTCCACCACTAAAAATAAGCACTAAAGAATCACGAAGAAGACTTCCTCATGAATTAAGCTATGAGGATATCGTATATAATACTTCTAGATTAGTAAATCTACCTTACGCTTTCTTAAGCGGAGATTTAAATCTAATTAAAGATATATTATCGGATAAAATGCATGAACCTTACAGATTACCTTTAATTCAAGGTGCTGAAGAGATTAAAGAGTTTGCGAAAACAAGAAATCTACCAGTATTTTTGAGTGGGTCAGGTTCAACAATGATAATAATATTTAAAGATGAACTAGATTATAGTGAATTAAATGATTTAAAATGGGATTTTAGAATTCTAGAAGAAGATAATGTAGGTGCTATTTATGAAGAATGATTATCTTATCGTACATAAAAGTGTATTACCTAAAAGCTATGAAGATGTTGTTATAGCTAAAGAGCTTATTGAAATTGAAAAAATAAGCGTTAGTGATGCATGTAAAAAAATGAATATCAGTAGATCTACATTCTACAAATACAAGGACTTTGTTTATAGCCCTAGTAATTATTATGGCAAAAAAATCATTTTGTCAGTTAAAGTTGATAATAATCCTGGTAGCTTATCAGCTGTATTAGATTGTATTGCGAAAAATAGTGGTAATATCGTCACTATTCATCAAGATACACCAATCCATAATTATGCATATATAACTACGACAGTAGATATATTACAAATGGAAATAAGTTTAAAGGAATTATTAGATAAAATAGAAAGTATACCTATCGTAGCAAATGTAAGATTAGTTGCGGTAGAATAAATGGAGGAAATTAAAAATGAAAAAGTTTAATGTAGGTATTTTAGGTGCAACAGGAGCTGTTGGACGTGAAATGTTAAAGGTTTTAGGAGAATACAATTTTCCTATTAATGAATTAAGATTACTTGCTTCTGAAAGAAGTGTAGGTAAAAAAATACCATTTAATGGTGGCGAAGTAGAAGTTAAGCTTGCTTGTCATGAAGCATTCAAGGGCTTAGATATTGTACTTGGTGCTGCAAGTAATGCTATTGCTAAAGAATTTAAAGATGACATCGTAGCTGCTGGTGCTGTATTTATTGATAACTCAAGTGCTTTTAGAATGGAAGCTGATGTACCTCTAGTAGTACCTGAAATCAACCCAGAAGATGTATTTAAAAACAAAGGTGTTATTTCTAACCCTAACTGTTCAACTATCATTACTTTAGTTGCTATTAATGCTATTAATAAATTATCTAAGATTAAAGCAATGGTTGCTTCAACTTACCAAGCAACAAGTGGTGCTGGTGCTGCTGGACCAGTTGAATTAATGGATGAAATGAAAGATTTAGCCAAGATTTATGATGAAACTGGTGTAATTGCTAATAAGTATGATTGCACACCAAAGACTTTCCAATATCAAATTGCTGGAAATGTTATTCCACACATCGGTTCATTCTTAGAAAATGGATATACTACTGAAGAAATGAAGATGCAAAATGAAGGTAGAAAAATTATGCACTTACCTGAATTAAATGTAACTTGTACTTGTGTTAGAGTTCCAGTAGTAAGAAGTCACTCTATTAGTGTAACTTTAGTTACTGAAGAAAAATTAGACTTAGATGTTGTTAAAAAGGCTATTGCTAATGAAAAAGGTTGTAAATTATATGATGATGTAGACAATAAGTTATATCCAATGCCAATTGTTACATCAGATCAAGATTTAGTATATGTAGGTAGAATTAGACGTGATCTAATTAATGAAAATGGTATTACTTTATGGTGCTGTGGTGACCAAGTTAGAAAAGGTGCCGCAACAAATGCTGTACAAATAGCTTTAAAATTAATTGAAAGGTTATAATTTATCAAAAAAGAAGGGGAGGAATCACTATGAGTATATGTATTATGACAGATAGTAATAGTGGTATTACGCAAGAAGAAGGAAAAAAATTAGGAGTACCTGTAGTTCCTATGCCATTTACAATTAATGGTAAAGATTATTTAGAAGATATTAATTTAGGTCAAGAAGAATTCTATAATTTACTTGATGAAAAAGCTGTTGTCTTAACTAGTCAACCTTCTGCAGGTGCTTTAATGGATATGTGGAAAAAAGAACTAAAAGAAAATGAAGCAATAGTTTATATTCCAATGTCTAGTGGATTATCTAAATCATGTGAAACAGCAACATTCTTATCACAAGAAAAAGAATTTAAGAATAAAGTATTTGTTGTTAATAATCAAAGAATTTCTGTTACACAAAAACAATCAGTACTTGATGCAATGTTACTTAGAGATAATGGATATTCAGCTAGTGAAATAAAAGAGTATCTTGAAAAAGTAAAAATGGAATCAACTATTTATATTACAGTTGATTCAATTGATTATTTACGTAGAGGCGGAAGAATTACAGCCGCTGCCGCAACTTTTGCTAAACTTTTAAAAATTAAACCAGTACTTCAAATCAAAGGTGAAAAGCTTGATGCTTTTGATAAGGTTAGAGGTATGAAGGGTGCTAAAAGAAGTATGCTTGATCAAATGAAAAAAGATGTCAATGAACTATTTGGTGGAGTTGAAAATGTTCATTTATATGTTGCATACACTTTAGATAAAGAAACTGCAGATGAATTTATTAAAATGGTTGAAGAAGAAATAGGACATGTTGATATTTGTGATCCATTATCACTATCTGTATCATGTCATATTGGACCAGGGGCATTAGCTATCGCTTGTAGTAAAAAAATCGTGTTATAATATATATTGGTGTAGATATCTACACCTTTATATTTCATAGGAGGTTTATTATGTGTTATACTAAAATACCGCTAGATAAAGCAACTTTACACATCTATAAAACTAAAAAATTTAAAAAAATTACTATTGATGTAGTACTAAGTGATAAGGTAGATGAAACTAATTTAAGTTATAGAACACTTTTATCAAGAGTAATGGAATCAAAGAGTACTAAGTATTTAACAAAAAGAGATATTAATAGAAAGTTAGATATGCTTTATGGTGCAACATTTGGTATATCATCAGCAAAAGAAGGCTTAACTACATATATAGATGCATCTATAGATGGTGTTAATCCTAGATATGTTTTAGATGATAATTTACTAGAAGAAATGTTTGAATTCTTATCTCATATGTTATTTAATCCTTCATTTGATAATAAAAATGTTAATGAAGAAAAAAGATTACTTCTTGATGATTATAACCAAGAATATGATAATAAAAGTGCACTAGCTGCTATTAGATGTAATAATATTGCTTTTAAAAATGAAATAGCAAGATTTAAGGCTAATGGAGAAAAAGAAATAGTTGAAAAAATAACTAATAAAGAACTAGAAAAATATTATAAATATGTTATAGAAAACAATAAGGTTGATATCATCATTTGTGGTGATGTTTTTGATAGTGTAATTGATTTAGCTAAAAAGCATTTTGATTTTGGAAAACCAAATAAATTCTATCCAATTGATTATGAGGAGAAATCCATTGTTAAAGCCATTTATGAGAAAGACAAGGTTAAAGCTAGTCAATCACAATTAGTAGTTAAATATAGATGCTATACAAGAGTAAAAGATAGTGATTATTTAGCTATGTGCTTATTTGAAACTATCTTTGGAGGCTTCTCATCTTCATTACTATTCACTAATGTAAGAGAGAAGAATAGTCTATGCTATACAATTAGAAGTAGCTATGCTGCATATAAAGGTGTTATAACAGTTATCGCTGGAATTAATGCTAAAGATTACGATAATGCTTTAAAGCTAATCTTTGAACAATTAACTAATATTCAAAATGGAACTTTAAGTGATGAGCTATTAGAAATGGCTAGACTAAATATGCTTAGTGGTATAAAAAGAACAGGAGATTCCTTATATTCTATAGCTAAAAAGATTTATTCATCAGAAATATTAGAAAAAGAATTTAATATTAGTGAATATGTTGAAAAAATAGGTCAAATTACCAAAGAAGATATTATAAGAGTATCTAAAAAATTAGTACTTGATGTAGTTTATCTACTAGAAGGAGGTGCTAATAATGACTAAGAATTATTATGAACACATTAATGAGACAGTTTATACTGAAACGCTTCCTAATGGTTTAAAGGTAGTTGTTGTACCTAAAGATGATTATGATAAGACTTATGCTATTATGACTACTAGATATGGTGGAATAGATAATAGATTTATTCCTTATGATAAGAATGAATTCGTTGAATACCCTAAAGGTATTGCTCACTTTTTAGAACATAAATTATTTGAAATGGAAGATGGAGTAGATGCATCGTTATATCTAACAAAGCTAGGCGCTAGTAGTAATGCTTTTACAGCTTTTGATAGAACAAGCTATTTATTCTCTACAACATCTAATGTTAATGAGTGTGTAAAATACTTATTAGATTTTGTTCAAAAGCCATACTTTACAGAAGAAAACATCAAAAAAGAATGTGGTATTATTGAACAAGAAATAAAGATGTATTTAGATGATCCAGATTCTAAATTATTCTGGGGAACACTTAAAAACTTATATCAAAAAAACTTTGTAGCTACTGATTTAGTAGGTAGTGTAGAATCAATAAACCAAATAACAAAAGAGATGCTTTATAGCTGTTATAATACATTCTATCATCCAAGTAATATGCAAATATTTATTATTGGTAATGTTGGCTTAGATGTATTTGATGTTATTAAAGAAAATCAAGCAGCTAAGACATTCTTACCTATTAAAGAAATCAAAAGAGAATACGTTTATGATGAGTTTAAGGACTACATTAAAGAACGTGTTGAATATATGGATGTAATGATGCCAAAGTTATCTTTAGGTATTAGATTTAATAAAATATTTGATAATCCACAATTAATAGATTTAAAGATAAGCCTATTAAGTAATATTCTAATTGGTGAATCATCAGATTTAAGATTAGAGTTAATGGAAAAAGGATTAATCAATGATACTTTTGGCTATTATTGTGACTTTAATAAATCCGCAAGCTATTATATGTTATCAGGTGATTCAGAATATCCTGATGAACTATATAATGAGTTAGAAAAGTTTGTTAAAGAAATACCTAATATGAAAATAGATGAGACCTTGTTTGAAGGCGCAAAGCGTAATCTAATAGGACAATATATCTATATGCTTAATTCATTAGAAGGCACAGCCAACAATTATACAACTTGTGATTTCTCGGGTAATAATTTATACACAATGATTGATGTTATTAAATCATTTGATATAAGCGTATTAGATGAAGTAAAAGAATTATTTAAAAATTGTATCATTACAAAATTTGAAATTTTCCCAAATGAAGAAAATGAATAATTTTTTGAATGGTTCATGTTAATAAAGATAATTAAACAATAAAAAACAAATAAAAATTGATTGTTTTAGATAAAAAAAGTTATTTTACATGCTTTTTAGGCTCTAAAACGTCAATTTTTTTTTATTTAATCTTTTTCATATAATTTTTCTAGGAGGTGATAATATGCTTAATACAGTTACTCTAGTTGGTAGACTAGTTCAAGATCCTATTATTAAAGAAGTTAGTGGAGGTAAGAATGTTTGTGAAGTTAAATTAGCTTTAACAAGACCATTTAAAAATGTTCAAGGTCAATATGACACTGATTTTATTAAAGTAGTATTTTGGGAGTATCTTGCGATTAATCTAAATGAATATGGAAAGAAGGGTTCTATTATAGGGGTTAGAGCGAGATTACAATCTAGATCAATGAAGATATCTGATAATTATGTTGATGTAATTGATGTAGTTGCTGAACAAATAGTTTATCTAGGTAGTCCAAATAGAAAAGTAGAATCAAAAATAGATGAAAAAGTAGAAGATATACCACTTGATGAATTAGACGATGTAAAGTAGCTATATCTAAATTAAAAATTTAGATTTTTTCATATTAATTATTAATTTCACTATAAATTATCTATTATTTATGATAGAATAAAAATGTTAGGAGTTGATAATTATGAAAATTGAAACTAAATGTATTCACGAAGGATATAAACCAGGTAATGGAGAGGCTAGAGCCCTACCAATTTATCAAAGCACAACATGGAAGTATGACACATCAGAAGAAATGGGTAAATTGTTTGACCTAGAAAAAAGTGGATATTTCTATACAAGATTACAAAATCCAACAAATGATTGTGTTGCAAATAAAATTTGCGCATTAGAAGGTGGCGTTGCTGCTATGTTAACAAGTAGCGGTCAAGCAGCAAATTTCTATGCAATCTTTAATATTTGTGAAGCTGGAGATAGTTTTATCGCAACAAAGAATATTTATGGTGGAACTTATAACTTATTTGATGTTACTTTAAGAAAGCTTGGAATTGAATGTATATTCGTTGATCAAGATGCTACTGAAGCTGAAATTGATAAAGCATTTAAAGAAAACACAAAATTAGTATTTGGTGAAACTATCGCAAACCCAATCGTATCTGTATTTGATATTGAAAAGTTTGCTAAGATTGCTCATAAGCATGGTGTACCACTAATTATGGATAATACATTTGCTACACCTATTAACTGTAGACCATTTGAATTTGGTTGTGATATTGTAACTCATTCAACAACTAAATACATGGATGGACATGCTTTAACTGTAGGTGGATGTATAGTTGACTCTGGTAACTTCGACTGGATGAAATATGGGAAGAAGTTCCATGGCTTAACTGAACCAGATGAATCATATCATGGTATTACTTATTGCGAACGCTTTGGTAAGCTTGCTTATATTACAAAAGCTACTGCTCAATTAATGAGAGACTTTGGATCTATCCAATCTCCACAAAATGCATTCTTATTAAATATTGGTTTAGAAACTCTACATTTAAGAGTTGCTAGACATTGTGAAAATGCGCTTAAGGTAGCCAAATTCTTAGAATCTAATCCAAAAGTAGCTTGGATCAATTATTCTGATCTAGAAAACGATAAATATCATGCATTACAACAAAAATATCTTCCAAATGGAAGCTGTGGTGTAATGGCATTTGGTATTAAAGGTGGTAGAGAAGCATCTATTAAATTTATGGATAGCTTAAAGTTTATCTCTATCGTTACTCATGTTGCTGATAGTAAAACTTGTCTATTACACCCTGCAAGTCATACACATAGACAAATGAGTGATGAACAATTACTTGCTGCTGGTATTAAACCTGATTTAATTAGATTATCAGTTGGTATTGAAAGTATCGATGATATTCTAGAAGATTTAAAACAAGCACTAGATAAAGTTGAGATTTAAAAATATAAAGGCATTAATAAAATGCCTTTTATTTTTACTCTATTTTATGGTATAATATTATTAGTTAAAAACAATATTTTTTAAATAAATAAACGGGAGGATTTTTTTATGAAACAATATTTAGATATGTGTAAATTTATACTAGAAAATGGAACATATAAATCAGATAGAACAGGTACAGGTACTATTAGTTATTTTGGATACCAAACAAGATATAACTTAAATGATGGATTTCCTCTTTTAACAACAAAGAAAGTATTCTTAAAGGGAATCATTCATGAATTATTATGGTTCATTAGTGGTGATACTAATATTAAATACTTAGTTGATAACAATGTTAAAATTTGGAATGAATGGGCTTATGAAAAGTATAAGAAAGTTCCTGAATATAAAGGCGAAACAATGGATGAATTCATTGAAAAAATAAGAGAATCACAAGAATTTGCGGATAAATATGGTGATTTAGGTCCAGTATATGGTAGACAATGGAGAAACTTTAATGGTGTAGACCAATTAGAAAAATTAATTTATAACTTAAAGCATAATCCAGATTCACGTCGTCATATCATAAGTGCATGGAACCCAGCTGAGGTTGATAATATGGCACTTCCACCATGTCACTCATTTATGCAATTTTATGTTGTAAATAATAAATTATCTTGTCAATTATACCAAAGAAGTGCAGATATCTTCTTAGGTGTACCATTCAATATCGCAAGTTATTCATTATTTACTATGATGATTGCCCAAGTATGTGGATTTGAATTAGGAGACTTTGTTCATACATTTGGTGATGCTCATATTTATTCAAATCATATGGAACAAATTAAATTACAATTATCTAGAGAACCTAGAAAACTACCAACAATGAAGATTAATCCAAATGTTAAATCTATTTATGATTTCAAATATGAAGATTTTGAACTTGAAGGATATGATCCACATCCAGCAATTAAAGGAGTTGTAGCTGTATAATGATTTCATTAATTTGGGCCATGGCCAAAAATAACTTAATTGGTAAAGATAATGAATTACCATGGAGTTATAAAGAAGATATAAAATATTTTAGAAGTAAAATAAAAGATCATGCTGTTTTAGTAGGAGATAAAACACATGAATCTATTCTAAGCTATAGAAATGGAAAGAAATTTCCTGATGTAAAATATTATGTTTCAACAATCTTCCCTGAAGTAACATATCCTGATGTTATTATGGTTAGAGATTTAATTAAATTCTTAGAAGAAAAGCATGATGAAGAAATATTTGTTATTGGTGGTAGAACTATATATAATTTAAGTTTACCTTATGCCGATAGATTATATATTACTTTTATTGATAAAGAATTTGATGGAAATGTTTATTTCCCTGAAATAGATTTTTCTAAATATAATTTAATTAGTGAAACTAAAGGAGTAGAAAATCCTGAATTAAGATTTTGTATATTTGAAAGGAAGTAATCTTTATGATACTTTTAGGCTTAACTTTAATTGAAGCCGGTCTGCTAGCATGGCTATTTATAGCTTTAGTAGATTTAGGAAGTTTATTATGGTTAGAAATAGTATTAGGTATTTTAATAGGTTTAGTAATTTCTGTTGCTCATAGAATATTCTTCCTATTTATAATGGCTATTATTAATAACCATTCTAAACCACAAAAGAAATTTAATATGTTCTATTTTAGATGTGTATGTAGTGCCTTCATGATTATCACTAGAGTACATTATAAGGTTGAAGGAATTGAAAATGTTGATTTTTCTAAAACATACTTGTTTGTTGGTAACCATAAATCAAATGAAGATTTTATGTATTTATCCGTACCACTAAAGAAGATGAAGCTAGGCTACTTAGCAAAAATGGAAGTAGGAGATTCCTTCTTTGGAAAGAGATATGCTAAACAACTTGATTGTGTACTTTTAAATAGAAGTAATGATAAAGAAGGTGCTAAATCTATTATTAATGTTATAAATAACATCAAAAAAGGAACATCTATGATGATTTTCCCTGAAGGCTTACGCACTGATAGATCTACAAATAAAATGATAGAAGGACATCCAGGAAGCTACAAGGTTGCGGTTAAAACACATGTACCTATTGTTCCTATATCATTTATTAATACACATAAGATTATGAAAAATGCTCCATTTAGAAAAACTAAAGTAAAAGTTATTTTTCATAAGCCTATAGAATATGATGAATATAAAGATTTAAATACAATTGAAATTGAAGAAAAGGTAAGAAATATTGTTAATAGTGTAATACCTGAATAAAGGAGTGATTTTATGAACATGATAGATATCATTTCCAAGAAAAGAGATAATAACGCTCTATCAAAAGAAGAAATAGAGTTCTTTATTAATGGCTATGTAAAAGGCGAGATACCTGACTATCAGGTATCTAGTCTTCTTATGGCCATTTTTTTAAACGGAATGAATGATACTGAAGCAATTTATTTAACAGATTCAATGTTACATAGTGGAGAGGTAATGGACTTATCTAAAATAGATGGTATTAAAGCTGATAAGCATTCTACAGGTGGTGTAGGAGATAAAGTTAGTTTAGTTTTAGGACCAATAATCGCTAGTTTTGGCGTTAAACTAGCAAAAATGAGTGGGCGTGGTTTAGGACATACTGGTGGCACTTTAGATAAATTAGAAAGTATTCCTGGCTTTAATATCAATATAAGTAATGAACGTTTTATTAATCAAGTTAATTCTATTGGATTATCGATTATAGGGCAAACTAAAAACTTAGTTCCAGCAGATAAATTATTATATGCACTTAGGGACGTTACAGCAACAGTTGACTCTATTCCTTTAATTGCTTCATCAATTATGAGTAAGAAACTTGCAAGTGGTGCGGATATAATTGTTTTAGATGTAAAGGTTGGCTCAGGTGCTTTTATGAAAAATATAGATGATGCACTAAAATTATCTAAGCTAATGGTTAAAATTGGTAATTCATTTAATAAGCATGTCTCATGTATTATAACTGATATGGATGAACCCCTTGGACTTGCTATAGGTAATAATCTAGAAGTAATAGAGGCTGTTAATACACTTAATGGAAATGGTCCTAAGGATTTAGTTGATGTATGTGTAAAATTATGTAGTAAAATACTTATAAAAGCTAAATTATACAAGAGTGAAAAAGAGGCTAGTTTAGCCATATTAGAACACATCAATAATGGTAGTGCTTTAAAGAAATTAAAAGATATGGTCGCAGCTCAAGATGGTGATAACTCACCAATATTTGATACTAATTTATTCCCTAAATCTAAATATGTTTATGAAGTTAAATCAAAGAAAAAAGGATATATTACTCATATGGATGCTTTAAAACTTGGCGTTGCTAGTATGCATATGGGCGCAGGTAGACTTAAGAAGGAAGATCCAATTAATTATAATGTTGGTATAGTATTAAATAAGAAAACAAATGATTATGTAAATATTAATGATTGCCTATGCTATTTACATATGGATAAAATGGACGATGATATAATTAAAGAAGTATATGATGCTTTTGAATTTGGCCAAAAACAAGTTGAGATAAAAACTATTTATGAGGAGGTAGACTAATATGTATGCACTTATTACAGGCGCATCTAGTGGTATAGGATTTGAATGTGCAAAAATATTAGCAAGTAAGGGCTATGATTTAATTATCACCGCTAGAAGCGTTGATAAGTTAAATAAGCTAAGTGAAGAAATTAAATCTACTTACAATAAAGAAGTAGTTATCATACCTTTAGATATATCTAAAAAAGAGAATATAGAAGAATTATTTAATAAGACAAAGGGTTATGAAATAGAAGTTGTTATTAATAATGCTGGTTTAGGTAAGGTAGGCATGTTTAATGAAGTAACAGATGATGAAGATTATAATATGATTAATATCAATGTTACAGCAATGCATATGGTATTAAAACATTATGCAGATACACTTACTAAAGGTTATATTCTAACTGTTGCATCTATTGCTTCCTTTGCTCCAGGCCCTAAGATGGCAACTTATTATGCAACTAAAAATTATATTAGAAGCTATGCTGAAGCTATTCGTTATTAGCTTAAGAAAATGAAGAAGGATATAGGCATAACTATACTAGCTCCAGGACCAGTAAACACTAACTTTAACGATACAGCAAATGTAACATTTACACTTAAAGGAGTAGATGCCAATAAATGCGCAAATTACGCGATTAAAAGAATGTTTAAGAAAAAGAAATTTGCTACTCCAAAATGGAGTGTAAGAGCAGCAACACGCTTAATGAGAATACTACCTCATAGAGTAAGTATGAGAATATGTTATAAATCACAATCAAAAAAACAAAAGTAGTATTTACAAAATAAAATAATATGTTATAATACATTATGTATAGAGGAAGCGATGCGTCATAGTAACATATGGAGAAGGCATTCAATGAAGTATGTGAAAGGTAATCATCGCCGAACGGTTTATTAGGCATAATAAATACGTGGGGTTATAGGAAATACCTATAACACTCCTACTAGATTAGTAGAGGCGCTATAACCATTAATTATAATTATTGATTATTATATGCGCTTATACTTGGCGCATTTTTTATTTACTAAAAAAAGAAAGAAGTGATCGTATGTTTAGAATTGGAAATTTAAGTGCGGAAGAATTAAGAGAAAAATATGGTACACCATTATATGTATATGATGAGGTACAAATAAAAGCTAATATTAATGAATATAAGGATAATTTTAAATCGAAACTTTATGATACAAAAATCATTTATGCATCAAAGGCATTCTCTAGTTTATATATGTATAAATTAGTTAAAGAAAACAATATTGGTGTTGATGTTGTAAGTGGTGGAGAATTATATGGAGTTATTAAAGAGAAAATAGATCCAAACAATATTCATTTCCATGGCAACAACAAAAGTGAAGCTGAAATGGATATGGCTATAGGCTATAAGGTTAAAAACATTATTGTTGATAACTATGATGAGTTAAAAATGTGGGCTAAGAAAACTCCAAGCATTAATTATGAATTAAATATAATGCTTAGAATTAATGTAGGTGTTTCAGCACATACACATGAATACATTATCACAGCTCATCCAGATTCTAAATTTGGATACTATATTGAAAATGAAGATATCTTTGATTCAATTAAATTAATTGATTCAACACCTAATATGAAGTTTATGGGCTTCTCTACTCATATTGGTAGTCAAATCTTTGATATGAGGGGCTTTGAACTAACAATTGAAAAGCTATTTGAATTAATGAAGAAGACTAATAGAAAGATTGAATATTTATGTTTAGGTGGAGGCTGTGGTGTTAAGTATACTGATGCTGATAAACCTATTACACTTAAGGAATTTTCTAATATTTTAATTGATAAAGTAGATAACGAAATCAAGAGAACTGGTATATCTATTAGTGAATTATCAATTGAACCAGGTAGAAGCTTAGTAGGAAATGCAGGATATCAAATTTATACAATCAATCAAATGAAAAAAGCCTTAAATAAGACATATTACTTTATTGATGGCGGTATGAATGATAATATCAGACCAGCATTATATGGAGCTTTATATAGTGTAGATATTGCTAATAAAATTGATGAAGCTAAAACAGAAGTTGTATCAATTGCTGGTAAGTGCTGTGAATCAGGAGATGTTTTATTTAAAGATGTAAAACTTCCTAAAGCAGAAGCAAATGACTTATTAGTAGTTTATACTACAGGAGCTTATGGTTATTCTATGGCAAGTAACTACAATAGATTACCTAGACCAGCTGTAGTATTTGTTGATGGAAATAATAGTAGATTAGCTATTAAAAGAGAAACTTATGAAGATTTATATAAAAATGATTTAGATTAATAGGAGGAATAAAATATGTTAGATATTAAAGGATCAATCGTAGCGTTAGTTACGCCAATGAATGAAGATGGTAGTGTTAATTATGATAAATTAGGTGAATTATTAGAATATCAAATTGCGAATTCAACAGATGCCATTCTAATTATCGGTACAACAGGTGAATCACCAACTTTATCTCATGAAGAAGATGAAGAAGTTGTATATTATACAGTTAAGAAGGTTAATCATAGAGTTCCTGTAATTGTAGGTTCATCATCAAACTGTACTGAAACATCTGTAGTACAAAGTAAGAAATTCCAACGTTTAGGTGCTGATGCCCTACTTATTATTACACCTTACTATAACAAGACAAATGAAGAAGGTATGATTCATCACTTTGAAACTATTGCTAATAGTGTTGAAATTCCTATCATTATTTATAATGTACCAGGTAGAACTGGTTGTGCAGTAAGTGTTAGTGCTGTTGAAAGATTAAGCAAGCATCCAAATATTATGGGTATTAAAGAAGCTAGTGGAAATATTAGCTATGTTATGAAGATTGCTAAATATGCAAGTGATAATTTTAGAATTTATTCAGGTAATGATGATATGATCGTTCCTGTATTATCTGCTGGTGGTTCTGGTGTTATTTCTGTACTTGCTAACATTTGCCCACAAGAAACTCATGATTTAGTTATGAATTATCTAAATGGCAAAACAAAGGAAGCTCTAGATATTCAACTAAAGTATTTAGATGTAATCAATAATTTATTTATTGAAACTAACCCAATTCCAGTAAAAGAAGCTATGAATTATTTAGGAATGAATGTTGGTGGATATAGATTACCTCTATACAAGATGACTGATAAGAATAGAGAAATCTTAATTAAGTCTATGAAGGAGGCAGGTTTATGCAAGTAGCATTAGTTGGCTATGGTGCAATGAATAAACTTGTTGAAGAAGAACTAATTAATAAAGGACATACTATTAGTGGTATAGTTGCCTTAGATCAATTATCAAATTTAGATGAAATAACTAAACCATTTGATTTAATTGTTGATTTTTCATCTCCAGCTTGTTTAGATATGAATTTAGCATATGCAACAAAGAATAAAAAAGCGCTAGTTATAGCGACTACTGGTTATACAGATGAACAAAAACAAAAGATTTATGAAGCTTCTAAAATCATTCCTATTTGCTATACAGCAAACTTCTCTTTAGGTGTAACTGTACTTAAAAGAGTATGTGCTGAAATGGCTGCTATACTAAAAAATGATTTTGATATGGAAATAGTTGAAAAGCATCATAATAAGAAAGTAGATGCACCTAGTGGTACAGCTTTAGCTCTTTTAGAAGCAATAGATCCAGATAATGAATTTAAACATGTATTTGGTAGAAATGGTTACTCTAAAAGAGAACATGAAATTGGTATAAATGCTGTTAGAGGTGGAACTATTGTTGGAGAACATTCAGTTATATTTGCTGGTACTGATGAAGTATTAGAATTTAAGCATGAAGCTTTCTCTAAGAAAATATTTGCTAAAGGTGCTGTAAAGGCTGCTGAATATATTTTAGGGCGTGAACCTAAGATTTATACAATGGAGGATATACTATTCTAATGGAAGAATTAGTTAGTTTATTACAAAAGCATAAATATACTATTTCTATGGCTGAAAGCTGTACAGGAGGCTTACTAGCCGCTTGTATTGTATCAGTTCCTGATGCTTCAAAGGTATTTAATCAAAGCTTTGTCACTTATACAGAAGAAGCTAAAATTAAATATGCTCATGTAAAAAAAGAAACCATACAAAAATATGGTGTAGTATCAGAAGAAGTAGCTTATGAAATGGCTATTGGTGTTAAAAAAGAATCTAATAGTAATGTTGGTATTGGTATAACAGGTTATGCAGGACCTACAGGAGACAATGTTGGTTTAGTATGCTTTGGTTTAGCTATCAACAATGAGGCTTATGCCTATGAAATGTGGTTTAAGGGTTCACGTAATGATATAAGAGCACAAGCTGTAGAATTCATTGTAAGAAAAGCTATAGAGAAATTAAATGAAATATAAAAAAAATCGCTAATTTTAGCGATTTTTATTTTATAGTCCTAATGCTTTAAATGCACGCTCTTCCTTATGGAAGCTTGGATTATATTTGATTTTATTTACCTTTAAGAAGTTCTTGAAATCATCAATACCTCTATTTGAATCATCAGCTTCATATTCGATTTCATAATCCACTACACCATGATAACTACACTTATCTAAGAATAGATTTCCATTCTTATAAGAGAAGATAGCACGTTCAGTAACATTTTTAGCTTTAAACTTAACATCTAAATCATAGCCAAAGTCTTTAAGTGAAAAACCATTTTCAATATATTCTTTAGCTTGTTTTTCAGTAAGTATAATTGAATATTCACATAAATAATCTTCACATGGCTTTTTCATTGTTACTTTCCATGTAGTATTTTTATGTCTAATTCTAAGTCCCAATTTATTATTTCTAATAAAGAAATCATCAGTATCAAAATAATAATTTTCTTGGTTGAAAATATTATCTGCTAGATCATATTTTTCTATTAACTTGTTATATTCCTCTTCACTTAGTAATGTCTTGAATTCTATTTCAATACTTGATTTCATATTTATACACCCCAATATTTATTATCTATTATTTATAAAAAAATATCAACAATAAATGTATGTATAAAAAATATTTTTTATGGTAAAATAACTAGTAGAGGTGAAAAATCTATGAAATATGCCATTTATTCTAAGAAAAAAGATGAAATTAGTTTAAATTTAATAGATGAAATAAAACATAATATCAAATTAGAATATGATGAAAAAAATCCAGATATAGTTATTACTGTTGGTGGAGATGGAACATTTCTTAGAGCAGTTCACAACTATATAGATAATGTTGATAATATCATTTTCTTTGGTATTAAAACAGGTCATTTAGGTTTCTATTCTAATTACACAAAAGAAAATATTAAGGATTTATATGATAGAATTAACAATAACACTTTTGAAATAGAATATCATGATTTAGTTAAGTGGGAATATGATAATATGGAAGGCTATTCATTAAATGAAATAACTATCCTTAATCCTACCGCAACTCAAATAGTAGATGTATATGTAGATAAAGAAAAGTTTGAAACAGTTAGAGGTACAGGCTTATGTATTTCTACAACCAACGGTTCAACAGCCTATAATAAATCACTTGGTGGACCTGTAGTAGATCCTAAATTAGAGTGTATTATTCTAAGTGAAATAGCATCTATTAATTCAAATGCATATAGATCACTTGATTCATCACTAGTATTATCTAATAATCATAAATTAGAATTAGATTTTAAGAATTCAGCTTATTTAACAAGTGATCACTTAAAATTTGAAGTTGCTCCTGATGGTAAAGTTATTTGTTATTTATCAGGTAAAAAGGTTAAATCAGGAACTAATAAATCAACACTATTTATTGATAGAATTAAAAAAGCATTCTTATAAGAGATAATTATTATCTCTTTTTATTTTTTTGTGAAAACATTTACAAAGTAAAGTTTTTGAAAATATTATAAAATAATGTTGAAAAATAATAATAAAATGCTAAAATATATGTGATAACATTTAAGGAGGAAAATTAAAATGGCAAATGTTAAAGTAGCAATTAATGGTTTCGGACGTATTGGACGTCTTGCATTCAGACAAATGTTTGGAGCAGCTGGTTATGATGTAGTTGCAATCAACGACTTAACTAAACCT
>JAEEGL013988212.1_pt1 | contig 27137 bp, 23 predicted proteins | sample 9134231 | NCBI WGS metagenome assembly JAEEGL01 (sample SAMN16246548, study PRJNA631951) | gut metagenome | biome: gut microbiome; feature: rumen; material: fiber-attached | host: Bos | place: Iran: Karaj | collected 2018-10 | reverse complement strand
GTCGAAGTTGTCGTATCCAAGATCCCTGTAGATAAGGTTATCGAGAAGGCTAAGGAAGTTCTTTATACAGGACATATCGGTGACGGTAAGATCTTCGTTTACAACGTAGGCAAGGTCGTTAAGATCCGTACCGGTGAAGAGGACTACGCAGCATTACAGGACGTAGAGTAACAGGATAGTTTTTGATTCTCATATTCAACCCAACTTGTTTTCCCCGGAGTATTAATGCTCCGGGGATTACTTAGGTAAGGATACAGTACCATGATTACATTAAATGATTATCTATATTCCGGAGATACCGTGCTGAAGATACTTCTTCAGTATTCATCAGATCTTAAGAAAGGTGCGATCGAAACACGCAATTCGATAGATCTTGCCCACAGTAATTTCCTGATACAGATTATAGAACTTCTTGAACATTCGGACTTCCTTACTTCGCAGTCGAACCGTATCAAGGATTTCTATCACTATATGACACAGCGGTATCCTTTTCTGGCGTTTACTTTCAAGGGGAGGATAAAGTCTCTGATCCGTGCCGAGGAGAAATTCAACGGCTATATTCTGGAATATATCTATAATTATTTCAAAGAGAACGGTAATTATCCGACCGAAGCCCAGATCAAGAACAATCTGAACTGCTTCAGGGATCTTATCGCGTACAGGATCGTTATATCTTTGCCGGTCTGTCACGTGAAAGATGAGGAGGATCTTGAGACGCAGGAAGTAAGATATCTATACGAGATAGCAAATATCCTGCCGGAGTTTCTTGAGGAAAGAAGCTTTACGCCTGAACTGTCCGGATATGACGGCCGAAGTGAACATTCTTCTCTTTCAGAGAGTGTACGTCCTTATTACAGGGATTATGTGCAGACTCCGCGCCCATCAGGCTACAGATCACTTCATATTACTCTCTACGATAACCAGGCAAGATGTTATACGGAGATGCAGCTCCGGACTAAAGATATGGACGATTATGCTGAGATCGGTGATGCCAATCACTTCGGTTATGAGAAGAGCCAGGAGGAGAACCGCAGGAAAAGGGACATAATACTCCCCGGAGAGTGCAGATTCTTTGATGAGGCTTATGAAAGGCTGATAAGGCTTCAGGACCTTGACCTGTCTGAGATCAAGGTAAATATGTTTAAGGCATACAATAATCACCTGATCAACGACGGGTGCGGACTGTTCAGGGGAAGACAGATCCTTCCTTTCGAGCACCTGTCCAGATTTCAGAATGATGAAATAATATGACAAAAGCCTTCTGAAATCTGGCTATAGCGATACTTATTATTTTATTTAATGACATAATCAGCATTTAGGGTTAAAATGTCCTGTATAAAACAGCAATCAGAGGGATTTGAATGATAGCGGCATTTGTGATAGTTGCATCCTGGTTCTCGGAATTCTGGGCGGCTTTTACCGCGCAGTTAACGGAAAGGCTGTTTGGTCATAAGGATATCGGAGCTGAGATAAGCGAAGCTATCATGCAGGTTCAGATGTACTTTAAGCTTGGCGATTACACGATCGTTATCACTGATGCTGTAATAGTAACCTGGATCGCTGTAATCCTTATGCTTATCGCAGTTGCTCTGTTATTGGGTAAACCCGGGAAGAATAATAAACTTACCAAAGGACAGACAATACTTGTCTCCCTGACGGAACTCATTATCACCACGGCAATGAGTTTTGGAATGAACCGCAAGCAGGCTGAAGAGGTTGCTCCCATGATCATGACATTCGGTCTTGTCCTGATCGCCTGCAACTCTATCTCATATTTCCATCTCTCTCCTCCGGCCAAGAATGTTGCGTTCCCTATAGGATGCGCAATCACCGCGATCATCTATGTAATCGTTATGACTATTAAGTTTGTCGGACTGAAGGGATTCTGGCTGTCGCTGACACAGCCGATCATAATCATGCTGCCGTTCAAGCTTCTGGACTACGTGGTAAAGCCCCTGTCCCTTGCGCTGAGACTTTTCGGTAATGTTTTTGCGGCATTCGTATTCATGGAATTCCTGTCTGTCTCGATACCTTTGATCCTGCCGGGTATCGTCGGTCTATGGTTCGATATCATTGACGGTATGATCCAGGCGGTCGTTTTCTCATATCTTACAATGTCTTACATCGGCGAAAATGTTGAGACAGTAAATGAGTATTACGAACATCCCGAAGATCATCAGAAGAAAAAGAAGAGTAAAAAAACCGAAACTTTAGCAGCTTGAGCATGATATAAACAGATAATAATTTAGGAGGCCGTACATATGAACAACATTATTCTTGCAGCAATACCTTTTCTGGCTGCGTTGGAGACAAGAGGAATAGCCGCTATTGCAGCAGCAGTAGCTATTTCCTGCGGTGCGTTTGCATCCACCTTTGCAATGGGCAAAGCCACCAGCTCAGCTCTTGAAGCAGGCGCAAGACAGCCGGAGATCATATCCAAGCTTCAGACGATGCTCCTTATCGCTATCGTATTCATGGAGTCAATCGGTATTTATGCGCTCGTTGTCGCCTTCCTTTTGATCTTCACCGTTCAGTGATCAGGAAGATTGACGAGAATTAAGGGAGCATAAAAGAATGTTTAATATACCGATAATGCTATTGGATGCAGGGAGCGAATCCAACCTGTTCTCACCGGATCAGTTTGCCGGATATGCAGTTACCGCGGTAATTACTATATTCAATGTCCTGCTGGTTTTCATAGTGATCAGGTTCTTTGCCTATAAGAAGATCCTGAAGCTGATACATGACCGTCAGGATGCTCTTGATGCTGAACTTGAGAGTGCCAGAAAATCAAGAGAGGAAGCACAGGCCGTGGTTGATTCTTCCAAGCAGACGATCGATGAAGCCAAGCGTAAGGCTTCCGAGATCATGGAAGAGGCGAAAACCAATGCCGACAGACAGAGCAAGGCTGTCATTAGCCAGGCGAATGAAGAGGCTCAGCACATTATCGAAAGAGCTGAGGAAGATGCCGCCAGGATGAAGCGTAATGCTTTCGAGACCATGAAGGACGACATCACAGACCTGTCTGTCCAGATCGCGGGACATATAATCGGTGATGCGATTTCCAGGGAACAGCTCCAGAAGTCCGCAGTTAAGCACACTGAGGAGATCCTGGACCAAGAGGTAGCAAAGAGTGAGTAATAACACCGGTGACAATTTAGACCAGAAGTCCCAGGGTAAGACCAGGAGTAAAGGTCCTTCTCTCCGTATCGAGACTGCCGGTGACATCCCGGAGGATAAGCTTACAAGGGTTGCCGCTAAATTTGCCGAGGTGAACGAGATTGAAGATTACCGCTTGTCGATCGAGCAGCGTGACGATCTTATCGGCGGATTTATTATTTACTTTCAGGGAAGCCGTTACGATTATTCCGTTAAGGGTCAGCTCAGCAGAATGGGCTCATTTATCAAGCGTACCCGCACGATCGATACATCAGATTCTTCCGCTGCCCTTACCAAGGAGGATTTCCCGGTAACCAAGGTCAGGGAAGATCTGGAAAAAGCAATCGGACAGTTCCCCGAATCCCACTACCTGAGCATGGACAATGTGGAACTCCTGTCTCTTAAGGATGAGGATTTTGACAAACGTGTTGAAGATGCGTTTGTTTTCACGGATTTTAAGGACGAGATCGGTAAGGTCGCTTCGGTCTCCGACGGTGTTGCATCGGTTACAGGCCTTCGTAACTGTATGCTCAACGAGCTGATCTTTTTCGCTTCCGGCGCTACCGGTATCGCTATGAACCTCGAAAAGAGTAAGGTAGGCGTAGTGCTCCTTACCGGCGAGGATACCGTTGTCGAGAGCATGAGCTGTAAGCGTACCATGACCACATGTTCCGTGCCTGTAGGCATGGGCCTTTTGGGAAGAGTGGTTGACGCCCTGGGTCACCCTATCGACGGCAAGGGCATCATCAGATATGTTGAAGAACGTCCGGTGGAATCACCGGCACCGACGATCATTGAAAGAGCGCCGGTCGATACACCTTTGTTTACCGGTATTACGGCTATAGATGCGCTTACTCCCATCGGGAGAGGCCAGAGAGAGCTTATTATCGGTGACCGTCAGACGGGAAAGACTTCCATCGCGCTTGACGCAATCATCAATCAGAAAGATGAAGACGTTATCTGTGTCTATGTTCCTATCGGACAGAAGATGGCAAATATCGTCTCCACGGCAGGACTTCTGGAAAAACACGGTGCCATGAGCTATACGGTCATAGTTGCCGCATCCGCCTCGGAGTCTGCTGCCATGCAGTATATCGCGCCTTTTGCGGCATGTGCCATTGCGGAGAAATTCATGTATGACTACCACAAGGACGTACTGATAGTATACGATGACCTCTCAAAGCATGCGCAGGCGTACAGAGCTATTTCGCTGCTCCTCAGAAGACCTCCGGGAAGAGAAGCTTATCCGGGTGATGTATTTTATCTGCATTCAAGACTTCTCGAAAGATCGGCTAAGCTGTCTGAAGAATTAGGCGGCGGCTCGATTACGGCGCTTCCTATCGTTGAGACTCAGGGTAACGATATCTCGGCCTATATTCCGACTAACGTTATATCTATTACCGACGGTCAGATCTACCTGTCGCCCGAGCTGTTCTTCTCGGGACAGAGACCAGCCGTCAACGTAGGTCTGTCAGTATCCCGTGTCGGCGGCGCTGCCCAGACAAAGGCTGTCAAGAAGGTTGCAGGACCTCTCAGAATCTCTTTGGCCCAGGCGCGTGAGATGGCTTCTTTCTCGCAGTTCGGTTCCGACCTTGATGAGAATACACAGCTCCAGATCAAGAGAGGTACGGTCCTTAATGAAGTATTGAAACAGGAGAGATTCTCTCCGCATACAATGGCTTCGGAGGTTATCCTTCTTTATTGCGCGACAACGGACAAGTTCAACTTCCTCGCAACGGAAGATATTTATGAGTTCTATACCGCGCTTCTGGCTGATATCAAGATCCGTCACTATAACATTCTTGAAGAACTGACTGACGGTCTTGAACTGAATGATGAGATAAAATCAGAGATCGATTCGGCTTACGAGGAATACAAGGAAACATTCCTTGCAAACAACACGGAGTATACCGAGGAAGACTGACCTTATGGAAAGCTTCAGCGAGATCAAGAAGAGAATGAAGAGCGTCAATGACATTAGTCAGATGACTAATGCCATGAAGCTTGTCTCGAGCGCGAAAATGCGCCGTTCGCAGCTGCTTCACGACAACATGTATCCTTTCTTTCTCTTCTGCGTTGAGAGCATGCAGGAGATGATCCGTAAGAACGAGCATCTGGACAATCCTTTTTTTGTTCTTGAGCAGAAGCAGCAGGGTGATACCTGGAAGATAGGTTACTATGTTCTTTCCGGTGACCAGGGACTTGCCGGTGCCTATAACAACAACATGGTAAGGATCACTGAAGAACATTTAAGAACCAAGATCCTGGACAACACGCAAAAAGGCATATCAACCTCCTATGAGCTTAATGTTTTCGGGCGCCTCGCAAGAGAGAAACTCATAAAGAACGGATATAACGTTAATTCGGATTTCTCGTTCCCGATCTCGGAACCGACATATTTTGACGCCAGACAGGTCAGCGCGATCATGAGAAACCGTTTCTTAAGAGATGACTTTGATCTCGTGTATCTTCTTTATACACGCATGGATTCTCCGGTCAAGATGGAGCCGGTTGCCCTGAGGCTTTTGCCGGTTGATATTAAATCCATCTCGAGAGTGCTTCCTGACAAGCTGGACGATGCGGGAATCGCTACATTATCAGGTTCAGAACTTGAGTATTTTCCGAATTCTGACGCGGTATTCGATTATCTTATCGATTCATATACCAACGCTATGGTTTTCGGCGCGATGGTAGATGCTTTCGCAAGTGAACAGACCGCAAGACTTACCGCAATGGAGAATGCGACAGATAATGCTGATGAAATGATGAAAAAACTTGAACTTCTGAGCAACCGTGCCCGTCAGGCCAAGATAACTACAGAACTGACCGAGATCGTCAACGGTGCCCAGCAGGCAGATAAAATGTGAGGATTAAGTTATGGCATACGGCAAAGTTATACAGATTATCGGACCTGTAATCGACTGTGAATTTACCAAAGGTGAACTCCCCAAGATCAATGAGTCGATCAGGATCATGAGGAAGATGCCGTCCTCAACCGGTGACAGCATTCCGTCCGCTGAAGAACTGGAAGTCATTAAAAGTGACAAGGATGTTTATGCGGAAGTTCTCCAGCAGAGAGGCAGCGGCGTAGTCAGATGTGTTTCTTTTAATGCAACGGAAGGTCTTACAAGAGGACTTATATGCGAATCCTTAGGGTCTTCTATCAAGGTTCCTGTAGGTGAGAATATCACAGGAAGACTTTTCGATGCCATTGGGCGTCCGATCGATAACAAGGGTGAGGTAAACAGTGATGCCATGTGGCCTATCCACAGAGCGGCACCTTCGTTTACGGAGCAGTATCCCGCAGAGCAGATGCTTGAGACGGGGATCAAGGTAATCGACCTTCTTGTTCCTTTCTCCAAGGGCGGCAAGATCGGTCTGTTCGGAGGCGCCGGTGTAGGAAAGACAGTACTTATCCTTGAGCTTATCCGCAACATTGCCAGCGAGCACGGCGGCTATTCCGTATTCACCGGTGTCGGTGAGCGTTCACGTGAAGGCAATGACCTCTGGAACGAGATGAAACAGTCCGGCGTTCTTGATAAGACGATCATGGTATTCGGTCAGATGAATGAGACATCGGGCGCGAGAATGAGAGCGCCTCTTACCGGACTGACGATGGCTGAATATCTGAGAGATGAAAAGCATAAAGACGTTCTTCTTTTCATAGACAACATTTACAGATTCGTTCAGGCCGGTTCCGAGGTTTCCGCTTTGCTCGGCCGCATTCCTTCAGCAGTAGGTTATCAGCCTACGCTGGCAGGGGAAGTCGGTGAGCTTCAGGAGAGGATCACATCCACAAGAAACGGCTCCATCACTTCTATTCAGGCGGTATACGTTCCTGCGGACGATATCACGGATCCTGCCCCGGCAACGACATTTGCCCATCTTGATGCAAACATCGTATTGTCCCGTGCGGTAGTTGAGCTTGGTATCTATCCTGCGGTCGATCCTCTCGAATCCTCATCGCGAGTTCTTACTGAAGACGTGGTCGGTTCCGAGCATTACCACGTCGCGCGTAAGGTTCAGGAGATGCTCCAGAGATATAAGGAACTTCAGGACATTATTGCGATCCTCGGTATGGAGGAACTCTCGGAGGCTGACAGGATCATGGTATCCCGCGCGCGTAAGGTTCAGAGATATCTTTCTCAGCCTTTCTTTGTAACTGCCGATTCCACAGGGTTTGCGCCAAGATATGTGCCGGTTGAAGAGACCATAAAAGCTTTCGGCGAGCTTATCTCCGGTTCTTTGGATCACATCCCCGAACAGTGCTTCTTCATGAAGGGCGGACTTGATGACATCATCAGCGCTTATAAAGAACTCACACCCTGATTTCGCATATGGCAGATAACGTTAGTCACAAGATAAACCTGTTGATCGTTACTCCTTACGAAAGTTTTTTCGAAGGTCTGGTGAGCAGTGTCAGCATTCCCACCATTGACGGGGAGTTCGGCTTCATGGCCGGTCATTCTCCTTTCGTTGCGGCAATAGAGCCGGGAATATGTACGATACGCATCAATCAGGAGATCAAACACTGTATGCTGTCGGAGGGTTACTGCGAGATAAGCGGTATGCTTGCGCTTATAGTATGCAACTCCGCCGAATGGCCTGAAGGCGTAAGAATAAGACGTATCGTTGAGTCTTATAAGGCAGCTGTTGAAGAGCTGAAGACACACCATAATGCTGAAGGTCAGCAGGTTTTCCCTGAAGACAGTTTAGCCAAAGGAAAACGCGCGCTCGCAAGAATGCGTTTTGTTGAAAAGTATGGTTCCGAGCAGCAGAAGGAAAGACTGGCAGGGTATAAGAAAAGCGAGTTCCCCGGCGGGGTTCTTCCGAGACTTCAGTAAGTGTTTTTGGCCAGTCTTTCAGTGGCGAACCGGAACTCTATGTTACCGACGGTTATTTTCTGTCCTGATTTGATTTCATATGATCTGCCGTTTTCGACCGGTGAGTCTTCCAGATATGTTTTGCCCGTCCCCTTGGAAGGCTCAAGATAGAACGAACCGTTAACCTGTTTTATTACCGCGTGAAGCGGAGCCACATGAGGATCATCGATTACTATGTCTGAAAGGAAACAATCGGATCCGATACAGGTCTCATCTAAATAGAGCGAGTATTGCGGGTTAACCCCTTTTATCTCTGAGATCAGTGATAACTGACCTGTAATAAGCGGCTGAAAAGTTCCGGACTCTCCGGTTCTCTCTTCTTCGGATGAAGTAATTTTTGTGTCGGCTGACGGACTTTCTGAGAACAGGATCGAGCTTCTTTGTTTGGCTATTTTCTGTGATTCCTCTTTGTGTACGGATAATTCGCGCTTTTTCCGGTTAAGTATGGCTACTGTCAGGATAACCAGAGCCAGAAAGAAGAAAAGAAAGCATGGAAAAAGCATCTTTCCGGCCATTAATACAAACGATAAAAAGGAAGACAGGCAGGCGATCATAAGATCCTTTTCTTCCTTGGTATACTTCCTTCCTGCATGTTTCTTATCATGTTTAATCTTTTTGGCCCCTGTATTCAGAAAGGGAAGAGGATCTTCATTTTCTTCTTCTGATCCTCTTATCTTACAGGCCGTTTTTACGAACAGTTCCTCGTTGTTTTCTCTTACGCTGTAAACCAGGGCATTGATCTCGTCAGATGTTAAAACGCTTTTAAAGAAATCACAGTTCAGAAGCCTTTCAAGTCTTTCTGCATTCAATGAAGAAAGACAGAGTTCATCAGGCATACTCTTTACCGGGAGGCAGCACAGCTTGACAGTTATGCCGTCAGGATCCGCAAATACCATATCGGGATCCAAAACGATACATGAAGGTGAAATAAGGTGATCCAGAAGTTTTATGAAAGAATAAAAAAGGTCCCCGGCAGATCTCCGCCGCATACTCAGGTTCTTAATGTTTTTCTTATGAGGGATGTTCTTTTTGCCCGGAGAAAATACGGAAAACTCCGGGTCGGTAATCTGCATGAAACCGGAAAATTCAAAACAGCACATGATGCCTGAACCTAAGTATTCTGTATCAGGTTTGAGATAGAAGTCTGAGATGTTTCCGTCAATTACCTCTTCGGCATAAGTGCATAATATATCCGGATCATCAAACTTCTTTATGGCGTAATATCCGTAGGGTCCCTTTTTTATCTGCATTGTAATTATTCCTCTATACTGATAACGCAAAGAATGATCTATGCCGCAGTGGCAGATCAGAATGCTGCTTCTATCTTTGAATCATCAAAACAGAAATTCATAACTTTCTCTCCATATTCTGAAAGCCCTGCCCTGAAGACCAGAGCGAGTGCGACGAGGACCGCGATTATGATTACTATCTCCACGGTCCCCATGCCTTTCCTGTTATTGCGTTTCGCTTTCTTTCTCATAGTCGTTTTCCTCCTTTATATGCCGAGAGAGATAATTGCGGGTGTCATTGCGACCATAAGGACGCTTATAAAATCGAGAGTCATGGGTATGATCATTCCCAATGCCTCGCGTTCCTGCCTTTTGCGTGATGCGTTTCTGCATAAGTTCCAGCATGCCTGTGACTGAAGATTAAGCATATTCAGGACCTCTGCTGTTCCGAGCCTGCCATATCTCGCTATAAGCAGGAGTGCAGCCTGGGCTTCCGGTATCTGTATCCTCAGCGAAAACTTCTCCACCGCGTCAGAAGCCGGTATGCCGCTGAGCATCATCGCTCTGAGATTCTTTATCTCCAGTGAAAGACTCTTATTTTCTTCAAATGCTTTCGCGCATACCGAGATCGCTTTCGGAAGCTGCATTCCGGATTCAAGAAGAGTTGATATGAGACATAGGAACAACGGTATATCGCTCATAAGCTCCTCTCTTTTGCGCTCCACATCAGATCTGATCTCATATCCGCCAAGTATCAGTATTGCGGCCGTCAATAAGGGCGCAAAGAGAGGACTCTTACCAAGACTTATCAGTATCGAGGCGCTCAGGAGCAATGAGGCTGTTCCTGTAAGCAACTGTTTTTTCAGATACTGCTCATAAGTCAGATCGGGGTTTACCGACAGTTCGTTGAACAATTCGTGTCTGGCAGTGATAAAGCTTGCCGGGAACAGCTTCTTAACGATTCCTGTAAGCGGCATTTTCGGTATTTTGCTTCCGGAAGAAATGGTGCCGGCAAGTTCTGATTTATATGCCTTTCTGCCTTGTTCATGCGACATGAATCTGAAAAGCATCGCACAGGCGATGGTGCATAAACAAAATGCAGCTGCCAGCAGGATAGATCCTGTCCTGGTGTTCCTGGCAGTATCAAGATATTCACGGCTCATGTAATTAAGTGCGAATGTAACTCCGAACGGCATGGCGCACAGGATCGCCGCCTCGGCATTTTTGCCTGCATTGGACGCCGCGATCTCTCCCTGGACTGCGTTAAGTTCAGAAAGCATCTGACAGGAGCTCCTCAGTATGGAAAGTGTATTATTTCCGATCTCGCCTGATATAGCCAGAGCGTGGAATACCGGAATAGTCTCGGGAAATCCTATCTGTTGTGCGAAAATGTTGAGTGATTCCTCAAGGCTTACATGGAGCTTAAGGTTGTTCTCAAGATTAATAAGCGGTTTAAGCAGCATGGAACGCTTTCCGAAAGTCCTTTCGATCACGGGCCTTATCAGAAGCAAAGATTTTTCTATTGAGTATCCGCTCGACACACTGGTGCAAAGGACCTGAAGCAGTACAAGAAGCTGTGTCCTCAGGTGTCTGTAGTTATTTGAATATATTTTCTTCATGGCTTCTTTCCAGGGAAAGATGCTGAGGATTACCGCAAGAATTATCCTTATGATCTCGGAACCGATGAACAGGCTTGCAGCGAAATATACTGCAACTGCGAATAACGGGTAGACCCATATCATCTTTGCGAGAAAAACAGGGAAGGAGCGGTTCTTCTTATGCGCGGAATGCCATTGCGTTTTGGATCTCTTCAGGACTTGCAATACGCTCAAGACCTTCACCTCCTTTGTTTCTGTAAAGTGTTCTGAGACGGTAACCGTGATCTGAAGGAGTCATTACCTCGCAGATCTCATCTATGTATCTTTTACCTTCACGGCTTCTCATTATGTGAAGTACTATGTTTATTCCCATGGATACCTGGGACAGGATAGCGTCATAAGGAAGACTTGAACCTGAAAGTATCATTGCTGTTAATCTGTCCATCATTTCCAGACACGAATTGCTGTGTCCGGTGCTCATGGAGCCCGGGTGTCCGCTTGTGAGACACGAAAGAAGATCCGCGCTTTCCTTGCCTCTGACCTCGCCGACAATGATCCTGTCCGGGCGCATTCTGAGCGATGCCCTGATCATCATTCCGATGTTGACTTCTCCGGTCCCGTCAGGTCCCGGAAGCCGAGCCTCCATCCTGACGAGGTTATCGATTCCCTGAAGATTAAGCTCGGCTGAATCCTCGATGGTCACGATCCTTTCGTTCTTGGGAATGAAGCTGCTCAGACTGTTTAAAAATGTGGTCTTTCCCGAACCGGTGCCGCCGCATATGAAAATGGTCCTCTTGTTCCTGACGCACTCGGCCAGAAAACGGGCGGCTTCCTCACTGATAAAGTCCTGTCTGATGAGCGAGACGATGTCATGAGTTATTCCCGTAAATTTACGTATGGTGACCGTTGTCTCCCTTGAAATAGGAGGAAGGACCGCATTGGCTCTGGAGCCGTCCGGAAGCCTCAGATCCGCTATCGGATTTGCTTCGTTAAGAGGTCTGTTCTGATTTGCGAAAAAGCATGAGATGCATGTCTTCAATGTTTCCTCATCCCTGAAAGACAGATCTGATCTGTAAAGCTTTCCGCCTCTTTCAAAAAAGATCTTATAAGGACCGTTTACCATTATCTCCGTAACGGAGGGATCTTCCATCAAAGGCTCTATAACATCCAGACGGCGGAGTGAATTGAATACGGCTTTGGCCATTTCACGCTTCTCATCCAGATTCATCTTATAGGATGTGTTCTCGGATATTACATCTGAAATGATCTCGCGGAGTTTATCATCCGAAGGATCGGCTTCACCGGACAAGGAGTTAAGAACACAGTAGGTTATCTGTTCTTTTATGTCCGCATAATTGTTCCTGACGGGTTTCATACCGCTATCCTCCTGCGGATAAGGCTGTTCCCGCTGTTTGCGTTTTTATCCGGTTCGTCAGCGTAATAAACTTTTATCCTCTCTCTCCCCAGGACTTTCGTGAGCATGGTTATGAGATCCTGTGAACCGAGATCCTCAACAGCATTCCTGGCCGGCAAAAGGATATATACCACATCACAGCCTGCAAGAAGTTCAGGAAGGTCTTTCATCTTGAAGCCCTCGATGACGGCGGTTACATTTACTGTTCTGTTTCTTGAATGCGCAAGGCTTTCGGCATGACGCATAAGCGTAATCGAACGGTTAACTCCGAGTTCGTTTACGTCATCGTAGTTTGCCGTGCTGCCCGGGGTAAGGAAACCCATATCATCCATATTGCAGTACTTAAGAATGTCTTCGGGAACAAACTTTCTGGATCTGCATGCTTCAAGGAGAGCAGTCATATTGCACCCGGATCTCCCGTGCCATGAAGATCTGAGCTTGCTGGTAAGATCCAGTCTGACATTGAAAAATGAATCGGAAGAACTCAACGACAGACTTCGTATGAAGCTTTCCCTGACATCAGAATAGACAAACGGAATGACGGCGGAGAGTGAGCCTGTTTTTAATCCGGTCTGTGTGGGTGAAGGTGCGCTCTCAACGGGTTTAAGCATTGAAATGAGCCGGGCACAGTCTATTATTCCGCCGTCTTCCGTCAGTCTTATAGGAGAGGGTATCTCGTCAGAGAAGCTTTCCGGATCTGTATCATGAGGATCATATATGACTCTTGTATAGTCGCTGAATCTGTCCTCATAATCGCGTTCATCGAGATAAGGATCGATGATATAAGCGTCAGGGTAGAAGCAGCTCAGTCTTTTTCTCAGAAGCGAATAGATGTATTCGTCTTTCTCATAGATCTTAATAGTGAATGCCATGAACTGTTTCCTCCCTTGTTTCTTTAAGCGGATTGTAAAGCCGCAGAGAGCCCGATAACACCGACAAAATCCGACAAAAACTGACAAAGGAAGCCCGTGAAAAACGCAGCCTGAGTTACCTAAGAATAAAATTAATATTATTAGCAAGTTGTCTGGCTGCATGGTTTTTTATGATGATCATCCGGACCTTAATGATAAAAACTTTCCTGACGATTGACAAAAACGGGAGTGATAAGTACAATCAAGCCACTACAATTTAAGTTCTTTGCTTATCAAGAGTGACTCGAGGGACCGGCCCGTTATCAGAGTCCGGCAACCGCGGAAAGCAGCGGTGCCAATTCCGGCAGGGAAACCTGAAAGATGAGGATCGTAATATTTGACGTCGGCCTTCTCTTTTCAGGAGAAGGTTTTTCTTTTATAAAAGCAATGAACGGAAAGGAAAAACAATGAGAAACAAAAAAGGAAACTGGCTGTTCACTTCTGAATCGGTTACTGAGGGACATCCCGATAAGATCTGCGATCAGATCTCTGACGCTGTTCTTGACGCTATCCTTGAGCAGGACAGTACTGCGCGTGTTGCCTGCGAGACATGTACCACGACAGGAATGGTCCTTGTCATGGGCGAGATCACCACTTCCGCTTATGTTGATATCCCTTCGATCGTAAGGAACAAGATCAAGGAGATAGGCTATAACTCAAGCGAGATGGGTTTTGACAGCCATTCATGCGCTGTGCTTACGTCAATAGACGAGCAGTCCCCTGATATTGCCATGGGTGTAAACGAGTCCTATGAGGCACGTCACGGCGGTGAGAAGGAGCTTGATACAGGCGCAGGCGATCAGGGAATGATGTTCGGTTATGCAAATGATGATACGCCGGAACTTATGCCTATGCCGATATCCCTTGCGCATAAACTTACGATAAGACTTACTGAAGTCCGTAAGAACGGTGCGGATTTCTTAAGGCCTGACGGCAAATCCCAGGTAACAGTAGAGTATGAGGACGATAAGGTAAAGAGGATAGATGCTGTTGTTATCTCAACACAGCACAGTGCCGATATATCTCTTGAGGAACTTGAGGCATATATCAAGGAAAATGTCATCAAGCCGGTTATTCCTTCGGAACTGATGGATGAGAACACAAAGATCTATATCAATCCTACAGGAAGATTTGTAGTCGGCGGACCTCAGGGTGACTCCGGTCTTACGGGCAGAAAGATCATTGTCGATACATACGGCGGATTTGCGCGTCACGGCGGCGGATGCTTCTCAGGCAAGGATCCGACGAAGGTTGACCGTTCCGCATGCTACATGATGCGTTATATCGCAAAGAATATTGTGGCTTCCGGACTTGCATCCGAGTGTGAGGTTCAGGTGGCTTACGCGATCGGTGTAGCTAAGCCGGTCTCCGTAATGGTTGACACATACGGAACAGGTAAGATCGAAGACGCAAAGATCGTTGAGATCGTAAACAAGGTATTTGATCTGAGACCTGCCGCCATCATCAGGGATCTTGATCTCAGAAGACCTATTTACTCCGCTACCGCAAGTTACGGTCATTTCGGAAGAACTGATATCGAACTCCCCTGGGAGAAGACAGATAAAGCTGAAGAGATTAAAAAGCTTGCAGGAATCTGAAGTTCCGATATTAGGACAATTTGAACTTATAAGCCCGGTTAAAGTCTCAACTTTGGCCGGGCTTATTGTTTTGCCTCCTGTAGTTTGTTAGCATCTTGAAAAGCAGTAAAACAGAAGAGCATATCATGAAGAAAGAATCCAAAGACAATAAAGCATTCACACTGTCCATATCGGATGTCGGTAGTGAAGTTGAGGATGTGAAGGTCACCTGTATCAAGGTGTTCTGTCCGAGAAAGGCCAATAATTTTGTGTCTTTCCTTTGTGACGGAAGATTTACGGTTGCCGGAAGATCCAAGGTCGATATCGCCGAGGGCGGAACATATATCATCTCGGGGAAAGTTACCGAGTGGAACAACCGACCTCAGGTTACCCTGAAGAAGATCCGTGTTGATGAGAATGCGGGAGACACGCTGCTTATAGCTTCTTTTCTTGCCGACAACATAAGCGGTCTCGGAAAGACGACCGCAGAGGCTTTGGCGGAAGATTTCGGTGCGGATATCCTCAGGGTTTTAACTGAGACTCCTGAACTTGCGTCTTCTTCTGTGAGCGGCCTGTCATCTTCAAGAGCGATGGCAATTTGCGATCAGATAACGCAGGAATATGAGTTCTTCAGACAGGGACTCGGGGCAAAGCTGATGGGCTTTTCCCAGGCGCAGATCAAGAGACTGAAGAACCTCGACAGACTGAACTGCGAAGATATCAAAAAGAAACCTTATACGCTTATGGGACACGGTATCGCCGGTTTTGAACTTCTTGACAGGATAGCATTGGGTGAAGGTGTATCCCCGGTCGAACCTGAAAGGATAGCAGCCGCTCTTTATCAGTCGTGCATGTATCTGCATGAGGAGACGAAGTCAACTGCGCTCAAGCCGCAGGATGTGAGAAAAAGAGCTCTGGAATACGTTAACTCCAATGAGTCAAAGATCACATCGGAACAGTTTTCGGAGGTGTTCAGGACAGGCGCGGTGCTCGCGATAGAAGATAAGAAGATCGCCGTCTATAAATTTGATTCAGGCAAGTGTGCCGTATGTGATGTGGAGGATCCGGAGGCACGGTTCGCCACCATGAGCTACTTTGCTTCTGAACTTGCGGTGGAGCGGCGTATTAATGAGATCCTCAAGACAAAGATAATGCCTCCGGCAAGAGACGAGAGCGACAGGATAATGAAAGATGTCGCTTCTGAACTCGGGATCATTCCCGACCAGTCGCAGCTGGATGCACTTTATCTTTGTATGTACAGTCCGATCAGTGTTATCACGGGCGGTCCGGGAACGGGCAAGACAACGATAATGGGGATTTTAGGCGAGTACTTTAAAAGGAATAAGATAAGCTGTGTTTTTGCCGCGCCGACAGGCAGGGCGGCAAAAAAACTCTCTGAGGCCTGCGGAAGCGAAGCCTCGACCATTCACAGACTTTTGGGAGTCAGAAAGACCGCAAACGCCGGTGACGATGATGACATGCTCCCTGATGACGGATCCGGACAGTATAACAGTCTTCTTTTCGTGCATGGGAAAGATAATCCGATAATCTGCAGGGTAATAGTAATAGATGAGATGTCCATGGTCGATACCATGCTTTTCAGACATCTTCTGGATGCGACTGATAAAGGAACATCCATAATCCTTGTCGGCGATCCGGACCAGCTTCCGTCTGTCGGGTGCGGCAATGTATTAGGCGATCTTTTGTCATGCAAAGCCATTCCGGCTATCAGGCTTGAAGCTCTTCACAGACAGGCAGACAACAGTTCAATAGCTGCCAATGCCGGAAATATACTTAATGGCTTGGCACCGGAGAATTACGGTGATGATTTTGAGATAATCAGCTGCAGGAGCGAGGAGGAAGCGCAGGAGACTATCGCAAGACTTGTTATTGAACACAAAGATGAGGATCTCATCTGTCTTACTCCAACAAAGAATGAGAATGTGGCTTTAGGAACTGTTCAGCTGAACAGAATGATACAGGCGCTTGAGGTGAAGGATGATCTTAAGGTGCTTAAGAGGGGACAGAGTCTGGTCCTTCATATCGGCGATAAGGTAATGCAGAATAAGAATGATTATTCGACGGAATGGATAGATCCGGTTACAGGGGAAGTGCAGCAGGGCATATTCAACGGAGAACTCGGAGTGATAACGGATATAGATCCGCTGAAGTCGTGTGTCACCATTACGTTTGATGAAGGCAAGACTGCCGAATATAAGGGAAAGCTTCTTGAGAATATTGATCTCGCTTACGCGGTTACCGTGCATAAGTCACAGGGATGTGAATTCGACAGGGTAATAATCGCACTGGGAAAGATGAATGCTCTTCTGTATAAACGCAGTCTGCTCTACACGGCTGTCACAAGAGGCAGGATGAATGTGACTATAGTCGAATGTGAGGGAACGCTCGGAAAGTTCTTAAGAGCCCCTAAAGGCGATGTCAGGGAAACGTGCTTAAGAGATCTTCTTAAGACAGTTGATCACCGAAGGTTAAAGATATGAGAAAGGCAGCGGGGATCAACACGGGAACTGTTATTCAAAAAGGGATTAGAGAAGCAATGGCAGGTGCCGTGGATCTTATCCTTCCGTACAGATGCACGTTATGCGGAAGCGTGTCTGATACCGAAGACAGATTCTCGGGTTATAACAGCCTTTATAAAGATCTCTACGGTAAGGAGCCTGAACTTCATATATGCGGCAGATGCCTCTCGGATCTTAATATTCTTGCTCAGGAAAAAAGGTGGTCACTATGCCTTACAAATCCTGTCGCGGGTGATGTATGTCCCGGACTTGCACTGTACATGCCGTTCTCATACAAGGGAATAGTGGAGAAAGCCGTGCCGGTGATCAAGTTCGGAAAAGAGATAGAACTTGCCAGATTTTTCGGCGGCCTTCTTGGGTCGTGCCTGCAAAGGGAAGGAATCAGGGCGGATGTGATCGTTCCTGTCCCGTTATCGGAGGAAAGAATGGACGAAAGGGGTTTTAACCAGGCTTCGGAGATTGCTTATCCGGTTGCGGAGATCAACCGGATACCGTTTGCGGATGATCTTCTGTTAAGGCTCAGGGATACGGGAAGACAATCGGAAATAAGAGATAATAACGAACGTGTTGTAAATGTCACCGGAGCGTTCGGAGTAAGCGGGCATTGGGATCTGACGGGGATGACTGTCGCGGTAGTGGATGATGTTGTCACTACCGGTGCCACTCTGCATGAGGCTGCGGTAGCTTTATACAATGCTGGAGCCTACAAAGTTTTGTGTATTGCCTTTGCGGGGAACAGGTATATAAAGAACGCTGAACCGTTCTGAATGACTCAGACAATGCCTGTTATTCTCAAAAGAACGGCAGCCAATATGTAGACCAGATTGATTATGACTGCCGCGAGGACAAGAGTCAGCCATACTTTTTTGACGCTGAACTTTCTGTTCTTGCGGAGCTCGTCATGAAGCGGAGTCGTGATGCTCTTGAAGAGAATGATCTTTTTCTTAGTAAGTCTTCCGACGGTTATCTTAACGATCGAAATTCCTCCGTCACAGAGAAAGGGGAGACCGACGATAAAGTAAAGCAGCGGAATCCTGCAATAGATAAGTAAGAATGCGATAAAGAAGCCCAATGATCTGGAACCTGCATCGCCCATAAGCATTTTCGACGGATTGAAATTGAAAATGAGATAGGCGGCAAGGGCAGGAACGAAAGCGACGACCAGACGTACTGAGTTGTTGTCAAAACATGAACCTGCCATCAGGCCCATTATGAGCGTTGTTACGACCGCGATAACTGACAGTGAGCCTGACAGTCCGTCAATACCGTCTGTTGCGTTGGTGGCATTTATCGATACAACGAAAAGTATTACCGCAAGGATATAGAACAGAACGGGATGGATGTCGAAATATGTGCCTGTAATGGCAATATACACGCGTGTTCCGAAGAAATGGACACAGATGAATGCACCGAAGAGAGATACTGCAACATCCAGCGCGCCTTTGATATATTCGTTCCAGGGATTCCTGGACCTGTCATCAAGCCAGCCCGTCACCATCTCGGCAAGAACGGCGATAAGTCCGAAGCCGAGACCCGTCATGACATTTCCGCTCTCGAAGAAACCCTTGTCCGTATTCACAGGCTCTATCAGAAAGCAGAGGACTGCTGACGCGGCAAGGAAAACGAGAATAAAGTAAAAACCGACTCCCGTGGGCTTGCCGATATTCACCTCAGCTCCCTGTGCGAATTTACGGCCGCGATCATGACCTAACAGGATCATCTCGCCCGGAAGTATTTTGAGAAGTATATATGTAATGACGAAGGCAGCAATGCAGCCGATCGCCATCTTTAAGATAAAAAACATTAGAAATACCCTCGCTCATAAGGATTCTTCAACAAATGAATTATACCTTAACGCTATTTGGATAAAAATTATTAATTCGTTCAATAAATAAGCCTGATTTGCTCGTCAGTATTGGCGAAATATGTTAACATATTCATTCGTAATAAGGAGAAACAACCATGGATTATAAAGATTTGATAGCTTCGAATTTGAGCAGATGTACAGGACTTGATAAAGAACAGGTTGAGGGCCTGATCGAGATCCCGCCGAAGCTCGAGCTCGGTGATTACGCATTCCCGTGTTTCGTTCTTGCGAAAACATTACATAAGGCACCGCCCGTGATAGCAAATGAGCTTAAAAATTCCCCGGAGCTTGCTGAAGGCTTTAACGGCGCGGTAACTGTCGATACTGCCGGTCCTTACATCAACTTCAGGATCGACAAGGGCATTCTCGCCAAGTCTGTGATCTCCGGGATCATTGACGAAGGCGATCAGTACGGCAACAGGAATATCGGTGAAGGCAAGAACGTTATCATTGAGTTCTCGTCCCCGAACATTGCCAAGCCTTTCCATGTCGGTCACGCGTTTACGACCATTCTGGGCAATTCGCTCTCGAACATATACTCAAGACTCGGTTATAACGTTATCAGATTCAATCACCTGGGAGACTACGGCACTCAGTTCGGTAAGCTGATCACGGCTTATAGGCTTTGGGGCGACGAGCAGGCCATGCAGGATAATCCTATAGACGAGCTTACAAGGATCTATGTGAAGTTCCACGACGAGTGCAAGGTCAGCGAAGAGCGTGAGAAGGAACTTGAAGACACCGCAAGGGACAACTTCAGGAAACTCGAGGAGGGCGAAGAGGAGGAAGTAGCTCTCTGGAAGCGCTTCAGAGACTTGAGCCTTGAGGTTTTCGAGAAAACATATAAGAGAATGGGAATTAAGTTCGATAACTACAACGGCGAGTCGTTCTATTCATCCAGGATCCCTGCTGTTGTTGAGATGCTTGAAGATAAGGGCCTTTTGGAAGAGAGTGAAGGCGCAAAGGTCGTTAAGCTAGATGATGTCGGACTTCCGCCCTGTCTTGTAGTAAAGAGCGACGGAACCACGATCTATGCGTCAAGAGACCTTGCCGCTGTTCTTTACAGACATGAGGAATTCAATTTCTACAAGAATATATATGTTGTCGGACTTCCGCAGCAGCTTCACTTCAGACAGGTCTTCGCAGTTCTGAAGAAGGCCGGATATGACTTTGCTGATGACTGCGTTCATGTCGGCTTCGGCCTTTTGAAGTTCAAGGATAACACGGCATTCTCAACACGTGCCGGCAATATAATCAAGCTCGATGAATTCCTTGATAAAGCAACAGAGAAGACTGCCGAGATCATCAGAAAGAACAGCGAGCTCAGGGGCGGAGACATGACCGATGAGCAGATCGCACAGGTATCCGAGACTGTAGGTCTTGGTGCCGTTACATATACATATCTCAAGGCGGGAAGAGAGAAGGATATCTTCTTTGACTGGGACGATATGCTCGATTTTGAAGGCGATACCGCGCCTTACCTTATCTACACATATGCGAGGATCAAGTCTATCCTCCGCAAAGCTGCAGATCAGGGTATCTCAGGCGATATCGGTCCTGCTGATAAGCTCACGGCTGAAGATGAGTATGCAGTCATCAGGAGCCTTGCTGATTTTAAGGATTCTGTCGTTAAGGCGGCCGAGAGTTATGAGCCGTTCATGATCTCACGCCAGATCTCCCTTATTGCAAGGAATTTCAACCGTTTCTATAACAATTCGAGAATCCTCAATGCCGAGAATGACGAGATCAGGGATGCGAGACTCAAGCTCTGCGAGGCTGTGGCTGACTGCATCAAGTCGGGTCTTGATATGCTCGGTATCGGTGTTGTCGAGAAAATGTGATCTTGAAAGGATTATCTGATGGAGAATGCAGCAAGCAGTTCGGTACCGGATTTTAAGGACCTGAAATACACCAGACCTGACCTCGATAAGTTTACCGAGACCGTCAGGAACGTCAGGCTCAGGCTTATGACTGCGAAGACGATCGAGGCGGCCGATGAGGCTTTAGGCGAATATGAGATTGCGATCAGTTCTTTCGATACTCAGTATGCTCTTTGCCAGATCCTTCATGATCTTGATACGTCCAATGAGTTTTATAACGACGAGATAGATTTTTTCGATGAGGCGAGTGCGAGAGTCCAGGAGCTTTCTTCCGCGGTATTAACAGGCCTGCTCACATGTCCCTGCGCTGACAGTCTTAAAGCGAAGTACGGTCCCATGATCTTCCGCAAAGCGAAGAATCAGAGGGAGATCATTTCGAGCGAGGTAATTGAGGATCTGACAGAGGAATCCAGGCTCGAAAATGAGTATGCCCAAAAGCAGTCCGAAGCTGAGATCCCGTTTGGCAAAAAGACGCTTAACTTAAGTCTGATCCAGCCGTATCTTCAGTCAACCGACAGGAAGGTCAGAAGAGAGAGCCATATCGCTCTGGACAAATATTATATGTCCAGAAAAGAGACCTACGATAAGATCTACGATGATCTTGTAAAGGTAAGGACAACCGCTGCGCAGAAGCTCGGATACAACAGTTTTACCGAACTTGGTTATAAGCGTATGGAACGTTATGATTACACGAGGGAAGATGTTGCGGCTTTCAGGGATAACATTAAGAAGTACATTGTGCCTCTTACCTGCCAGATAAGAAAACTTCAGCAGGAAAGACTTAATGTGGACAGGCTTATGTTCCATGATCTTCCGTGCCTTTTTGCAGAAGGAAATCCTACTCCTGTTATCAGCAAAGAGACCTATGAGGAGGCAGCAGGAAAGTTCTTCAGGAATATGTTCGGTGCCACGCCCAGTTTCTTTGATGTTCTGTCCGATCACGGATATACGGACCTTCTGTCGCGTCCCGTAAAGTCTACGGGCGGATACTGTATGTATCTGGAGGATTACTGCATACCGTTTATCTTCATGAACGGCAACGGCACCTTTGACGATGTCGCGACCGTGGTCCATGAGGGAGGTCATGCATATGCCGCTTTGCAGGGCGCGGAATCATCACCTTTTGTGGAATGTCTGTCACCGACGCTTGAGACATGCGAGATCCACTCAACATCCATGGAATACATGTCATATCCTTTTATGGATATCTTCTACGGCAAACAGGCAGAACAGTACTGTGAACTTCACATGACCGACGGTCTCCTGTTCCTGCCATACGGATGCATGGTCGATGAATTCCAGCACATCATCTATGACAACCCGAACATGACACCCGATGAACGGCACGAGATCTGGAGAATGCTTGAGCAGTCCTATCAGCCTTTCATCAATTACGATGAGAATGATACGCCTTTTCACGCCATGGGCGGCGCATGGATGAAGAAAGACCATATCTTCACGACACCGTTCTACTATATCGATTACTGCCTTTCACAGATATGCGCGCTTGAACTCTGGGATGAATCCAGAGCCGACCTCAAGGAAGCGCTCGAAAAGTACAACACCCTGTGCCAGCTTGGCGGAAGCGATACTTTCCTGAACCTCATAAAGCGTTCCGGAATAGAATCCCCGTTTAATGTGGACGTTATCAAGCGCCTTGCCTTTAAGTGTTCTTCGTTCCTGAATCTGTGAGGATAAGATGAATCTTCCTGAAGAGTTTATCAAAGAGATGAATGATTTCTTCTCGCGCCGGAATGATGTGCCTTCGGAAGGTTTCTTTGAAAGCTTTGATAAGGAACCGCTTAAGGGAGTAAGATTCTCCCGCTCCAAGATCAGTTCCGTACAGACAGAAAAAGATCTTCTCGCGGAAATGCGGGAGGATATGGATCCCGTTGCATGGTGTGACGGCGGTTACTATGTCAAAAACGAGCCCGGCGGAAAAGACGCGCTTTATCACGCCGGTGTTTATTATCCCCAGGAACCGTCTGCTATGCTGCCTGCACAGGTCATGGCCGCAAGACCTGGCGAGATCGTTCTCGACCTCTGCGCCGCTCCCGGCGGTAAGGCCTGCAGACTGGGAGAGGATATGCGGGGGAAAGGCATCCTTGTTGCCAACGAGATAAGCTTCGAACGGTCAAAGGCACTGCTGCGCAATATTGAACGTTCCGGTATCGAAGGCCTTGTGATCCTTAATGAGACTCCCGAAAATATTGCGGCGAGGCTCCCTTTGTTTTTCGACAAGATCCTTATAGATGCGCCCTGTTCCGGAGAAGGAATGTTCAGAAGGGACAAGGGTGCGGCAAAGAGTTATATGAACTACGGACCTAAGGTCTGTGTCCCTTTGCAGGAATCGATCCTTGAAGCAGCTGACAAGTGCCTTAAAGAGGGCGGTTCGATCGTTTATTCGACATGCACTTTCTGCGTAGATGAGGATGAGGAGCAGATAAAGAGATTCATTTCGCGTCATCCTGAATACCATGTCAAAGCGCATCCGGAGATCAAAGGCGTCAACCATGCGGGCGAAGGAGCGCTCCTGCCCGGTTCTATGAGGATCTGGCCGCACTTATCTGCGGGCGACGGACACTTCTGTGTACACATTGTCAAGGGTGATGAGAAGGAACTGAGATCGGCTGAGGAATATCTGTTTAAGGATGCTGCCGGCGCGAATGATAAGAACGCCGCAGCAGCTTTATCCGTGCTTGACGAGGTGTTGTCGGAAAAGGGGAAAGAAGAGCTTTTCAGGGGCAGATTTTTAAGCCACGGCACCGGACTTTTCAAGATGACTTTCGAAGAGAAGCTTTTCAAGGGACTCAAGGTTGTTAAGACGGGTCTATACGTAGGGGATATAAAACCCCTGAAATCGGGAAAGAAGGTTTTCGAGCCCTCCAACAGCATAGCGCTGGCGCTTGGCAGGGATTCGTTAAGGGAAGATTCTTATCTGGCGCTTAACAGGGACGATGACAGGCTTACGAAGTACTTAAGAGGTGAGACGATATCAGTCTCTTCTGAAGACGGACTGAAACCGTCAGGAACGATCCTGGTCGGTATAGGTGATTTCCCCCTGGGATTCGCCAAGATAAACGGGAACACGGCAAAAAACCTGTATCCTAAAGCATGGAGGCTTATATGACAAAAGAATTCAAACTCATACTTGCGACTTCCAATAAGGACAAGGCAAGAGAGATAGCAGAGATACTGGCTGACACTCCGTTTGTCGTTACGACGATGAAGGATGAAGGCTTTGATCCCGATATCGTTGAGGACGGAAAGACCTTTGAGGAGAATGCCCTTATCAAGGCGAGAGCGGTACACGCTTTGGCTGAAAACGCTTATGTTATGGCAGATGACTCAGGCCTCTGCATCGATGCTTTGGACGGCGCGCCCGGCATCTATTCCGCAAGGTTCTGCGGCGAGGATTCCACGTATCCCGAGAAGTTCGCGAAGATATTCGAGATGCTGAAGGATATTCCCGAGGAAAAGCGCACCGCAAAGTTTGTCTGCAGCATAGCTGTGGTAAGACCTGACGGCAGTGAATTCACAGTAAGAGGCGAGGTCTGCGGCGTGCTGCACGAAAAGCCCGCGGGTGATGGAGGCTTCGGCTACGATCCTATCTTCTATGTGCCTGAATTCGGCATGACGACGGCCCAGATGACCAAGGAACAGAAGAATTCCATAAGCCACAGGGGTAAGGCTTCCAGGGCTATGGCTGAGATGCTTAAGGCGGAAATAGAGTAAATTATCCTGTGTGCGTCAGACCGTCACGATAAACGGAAAAACGTGACGGATATCTGCAAATATGCGTGTTTTTGATTGCAACCATCACGTTCTGAAGTCAGAACGTGACGGTTTTTGTAACGGTACATGATACAGGACCGGTTCCCTCTGTCTATTTATATTATTTAGATTGAAAACACATTTTAATCGTGATAATATTGTCAGGCGCGTACAAATGTCCGTCACAGGAGGTATAGTGACAGCGCAAAATCTCACAGAAAGGCCTTAGTCTTATGCATCAGGATAACCCCGAATATTTCCTCGTTGATAAAAGAGTTTTACCTGAAGTCTTCATTAAGGTGATGGAGGTCAAGCAGCGGCTTAACACCGGAGAATCCGCTTCGGTAAATGAAGCCGTAAGGAAGACAGGTCTTTCGAGAAGTGCTTATTACAAGTACAAGGATTCCGTTCTGCCGTTCTATGAGGCAGCCAGCGGAAAGAAAGTAACATTGTTACTTTCCGTTGAGAACTTCCAGGGGATCCTTTCTGAGATAATAAAGACTATTGCGGAGTCCCGCGCGAATATTCTGACTATCAATCAGAATATACCGATCAACGGTCTTGCTGATATCTCGATCTCGATCGAGACAGTGTCCATGTACGGAACCGTTGACGACATAATAAATGATATCTCCAAGCTCGCCGGCGTGCGCAAGTGCATGATCCTGAGCAGGGAATAATGAAAGGTAAGGAAAAGTAAAATGGCAATTAACGTCGCAATCATGGGTTTCGGTACGGTCGGTTCAGGCGTGGCCGAGACTTTGGATATTAATAAGGAGATTATCGCTAAACGCGTCGGTGAAGAGATCAACGTTAAGTACATACTTGACATCAGGGATTTTCCTGAGAGCAGATTCGCAGGTCTCGTAACACATAATGCTGACGAGGTCTTTGACAGTGATATCCTGATCGCGGTGGAGACGATAGGCGGTGTCAGGATCGCTTATGATTACACCAAGCGTGCTCTGTCTCTCGGTATAAGTGTTGTAACGTCCAATAAGGAACTCGTATCAACACATGGTCCCGAGCTCATTAAGATCGCCCAGGAGAACAACTGCTGCTATCTTTTCGAGGCAGCGGTAGGCGGCGGTATTCCGATTATCAGACCGCTTTATAAGTGTCTGGCGGCAAATAAGATCACAAAGATCGCAGGTATAGTCAACGGAACGACGAACTACATTCTTTCACAGATGAAGGATGAGGGAATCGATTTTGATACGGCTTTGAAGCAGGCACAGGATAACGGATTTGCCGAAGCAAATCCTTCTGCGGATATTGACGGTATTGATGCGCAGAGAAAGATCTCCATCCTCTCGACGATCGCAAATGACGGAGCTTACATTGCCCCGGAAAAGATCTCGGCTGAAGGTATTTCCGCGATTACCACAGATGACATGAAGTTCGCTGCGTCGGTCGGCTGTGACATTAAGCTGATCGCTCTTTATGAGGCAGGTGAGGATCTTCCCATCGTTTACGTTGCTCCTGCTTTGGTCGATAAGAGCAATCTGCTTTACAATGTAAACGGAGTCTTTAACGCTATCATGGTCGACGGCAACAGCCTTGGCCAGGCAATGTTCTACGGTCAGGGTGCAGGCACGCTTCCTACGGCTTCGGCAGTTTGCGGCGATGTCATTGAGGCTGCCCTCGGCAATCCTCCCGAGGCTAGGACCTGGACTGATGAGAGTGTTGACATCACGCCTTATGATGAGATCAAAGCTGATATCGTTATCAGGGCCGATGTTCCCGCTAAGGTTATTGACGCCGCTGAAGGTCTGGAATGTGAAGTCCTGTCAGATGAGGCAATACTCGTAAAGGGAATAAAGCATAAGGATATTGATGCTCTTGTAAGCAAGGCTGAAGCAAAGTCCTGGATGCACTATCTGAAATAATCGAAAAACAAACCGGAGGAATACTTTAATGAAGGTACTCGTAGTAGGCGGCGGCGGAAGAGAGCATGTTATCTGCTGGAAGCTCAAGCAGGATCCCAGGGTAACGGAGCTTTACTGCGCACCGGGTAACGGCGGTATCGCTTCTATAGCTACATGCGTTGATATTAAGGCTACTGATCTTGACGGTATGGTAGAGTACGCGAAGAAAGAGCAGTTTGATCTCGTCTTCGTTGCTCCCGACGATCCGCTCGCTTTAGGAATGGTCGACAGGATGGAAGAAGCAGGCCTCAGAGCCTTCGGCCCCAAGGCTAATGCTGCTATCATCGAAGGCTCAAAAGCTTTCTCAAAGCAGCTCATGAAGAAGTATTCGATCCCTACTGCAAAGTATGAGATCTTCGAAGATGAGAAGGCAGCTC
>JAEEGL010757240.1_pt1 | contig 27138 bp, 21 predicted proteins | sample 9134231 | NCBI WGS metagenome assembly JAEEGL01 (sample SAMN16246548, study PRJNA631951) | gut metagenome | biome: gut microbiome; feature: rumen; material: fiber-attached | host: Bos | place: Iran: Karaj | collected 2018-10 | reverse complement strand
TCAGGTCGTGAAGACCATTTTCTTTCTGTGCATGCTTGCAAATTAGCTCAGAAATTTGTTCCTTTGTGAACTTCATTTTAGTCTGTGTTTTAGAGTTTAACGCACCCTAAAGATACAGACTTCTGGGATTGGTCCGTATTGACCAGTCCCTTTTTTTACGCGCCAACGCTCAGACACACTTTTTGGGACAGTATCACTACACGAAAAACTTGTTGGACTTGAAGCCTTAACCCAGTGAAAAAAACATTTGAAAACAATGGTGAAAAATAGTAGGTGTTGGTTACAGGTCCACTATTACCGACATAAACTAATGAAATAAAACAAAAATCAACATAGTACTAATCACAATTAAAACTTAAAATCATGAAGAGATTTATTTTACTATTTTGCTTATTGCTGACCTCGGTTCTGATGGTCAATGCGCAAAACTATGTCCAAAAACGATGCCCAAATTGTAATGGGAACGGACGGGTGTTTTCGGGGTATTATGATCTTTATGGCTACCCTGTGTTTTCTGTATGCCAGAATTGTATGGGTTTTGGCTTTATTCTGGTTCCAACTAGCACTCAAAACATTCAAGGAGTTGGAGTAAGTAGAACCGTTTCGTTAAGAAGCTTGCATGGTGGGGTTACCTATGGTTACGGAACTTTCTATGAAGGTCGGATGCAAGTTGTGTATAATAACAACACGTTGAATGTCTCTTATTCTGACTCTAGAAAGTGGAAGTATATGATTCTATGGTCAAATGGGAATAAATGGTATTTTGATTAAAGCATAGAACAGGCAGTATATTTTGCTTTTTTCCTGGTTTATTGGTTACCTTTTGCTCTTTTTCCCATAAACAAACAAATACAACAAAAATCCATCAATTACTAACTTAGAAGTTGCACCCGACACAAATTTAGGGTAAATAAAGATGAAAGCTAGATATATTCCATTTTTCAAATGGTTATTCAAATTGATGTCTGAGAACCCAGAAGAAACAGGGACTTTTTTGGGGTGGTTGATAGCATCGGCTATCGAAGTGGCAATCATTTCAGTACTTGTTGCTGGTTTGGCAAGAATGGTGAATGAGAAAAATGACTTCATGGAATGGTTTGGTGGAAGCTGTGTGGTTTTTGGAATCATTGAGGTCATTTTAGGCATCATTAGTTTATTGTGATGCAGTTTGAAGTTGCGCACGACACGGATTTAGTGCATTTAACTTGATTAGATTATAAAAAATTATTGATCTGATGGGTTACATAATGGGATTTCTGACATAAACAAGTGAAAACAACAATAATTAAATCACAACAATCAAATTTAGAAGTTGCGCACGATACGAATTTAGTGCATAAAATTATGGCAACACAAAACAACATCGCAGTTCAGAACACAACGAAAGTAGGATTGGTAATCCTGTCCGTACTGTTTCCAATCGTTGGCTACATCATGTATTTCGCCAAAAAGGCTGAAGAACCGGAAGCGGCTCACAGCTATCTGATCAGTGCCCTTGTGGGTTCAGCCGTTGGTGTGCTTATGATGATTTAAACTACAACGCCATATTTCCAGATTTTGTTTAACGGACCTCGCAAGGTCTGGAAGTATGGCGCAACAATAACAAAAATGGTAAAAACAGAGGTCCCCAAATTGAAAACCGATGTGCACCGATGGGATATAACTGGTGCTTAATAAGATGAAAAAGATGATTAAAAGCAACGTGATTTTGCTGTTGTTTGCAGTGTTATGTTTTACCAGCTGCGAAAAACAGAAGCCAGAAACGACGACAGAACCGACACCAATCGCATCGTTCTATGCCTCAACTACCAATGCAAACGTTGGTGATAACATTTCCTTCACCAACAATTCAAAGGATGCAGACCATTGCGTTTGGAATTTTGGTGATGGTTCTACTCCATCAACTGAATCAAATCCATGCCATGCCTATGCTTCAAAAGGCGTTTACAATGTAGTATTGACCGTTTATTCTCCTAGTGAAGAAAAGCACGATGAGATGCCTATGAGCATCACTGTGACAGAAGCAACGCCAGAAGAACCGAAACCGACGGCTTTGTTCAGTGCCTCAACTACCAATGCAAATGTTGGTGATAACATCTGCTTCACCAACAAATCGATGAACGCAGACCATTACGTTTGGGATTTTGGTGATGGCCAAACATCACAAGAATCAAATCCATGCCATACTTATGCTTCAAAAGGCGCTTACTATGTAAAATTGACCGCCTATTCGCCTACAAATGGAAAGCACGATGAGACTGGGATGATCATCAATGTGACAGAAGCAACGCCAGAAGAACCGAAGCCGACGGCATTGTTCAATGCCTCAATTACAAATGCAAGTGTTGATGATGTCATTTGCTTCACCAACAAATCAATGAATGCACACCATTACGAATGGGATTTTGGTGATGGCCAAACATCAACTGAACCCAATCCATGTCATGCCTATTCTTCAAAAGGTGTTTACTATGTGCAGTTGACCGCTTATTCTCCTACAGGGGAAATGTGCGATGTGACTGGAATGAACATCAACGTGGAAGAGGCAACAGGTAGTATAATGTTCTGGATGAATTCACCAGGATACATCGTCACGGTTGAGTTGGACGGGATAAAAAAAGAAATCAACGGGTATTATCCAAACTACAATCCCGAATGCGGTGACGAAGGTTGTGCCACCTTCAACGACTTGCCAGTTGGAGAGCACTATTATCGTGCAGAAAGCTACGATGGCTGGTGGTCGGATTACATTACCATTGAGAAAGGCGTTTGCAAAAGAATGCTTCTCTTAAAAGGAAAGGCTACGCCTTTCAAAGACGGAGACATGCCCGAGGTGGACAAGCGCATGGCTGAAAGAATCGAGTGACTTGGTTATAGGACATTGTTTGGTGTCAGGAAGGAGAACGATGCAAATGTCGGAAGAAGAGCGATTTCAACCGCTCTTCTTCCCTCACTCTGAGAATCAAAAAAACAGTTTTTTTCATAACACCACTCTACGGCTGCATCACTGCCATAGCCCCAGGTCATTATCATTGCGAGAGTAATGAGAGCTATATCATCCTTGACGACTATGGGAGAGAATGTGGGGAGAAACTAAAAAACACCTTGGATTGAAAATGTGACGGCATCCACCCTGCTGTTTTCTATTACTGAACCATATCTGTTGAAAAACAAAGTTTAATGATCAACCACATACAACTGAAAAAATGATGCTTAACTTGAATGAATCGTTTGCCGGTTTGAGGATTCTAAGCCTGGTTAGCAAGCAGAGTTTCTACCGGGAAGTGTACGAAGCGCAGGCGCCTGGCGGCAAGAAGGTGTATCTGACAGTCTATGACAACCACAACAGCCGAATTCTAATGGACAAAAAAGGTAAAATGAAGGAATTCACTATACTGTCGGACATGACAAATGCAGCGTTCCCAAAACCTATCAGCATTGGGTCGTTCAGCTATCATGGCAGGGCGATGTCGTACATGACTTCAAACTATTTTGAAGGAGTAACACTTCGTGTCATGATGGGAGGCAAGCCAATGTCTGTAGAAATTGCCGTCAACATCGCATTACAGGTGATGACCGCAGTGAAGGACTTGATTGACTACACCAAAGGCGGTGGGCACTACAACCTAAACCCTGATACGGTCATTGTGTCGAGAGTTGAAGAGGGAGTGACCGTGCATCTCGGAGGATTCGACCATACGGCGGGGTCTTGTCTTGAAAACCCTCCTTTTATCACATCCGATTTAAACCCCTGTTGTCGTGCTCCTGAAACCTATTTGGGACGCTACTCTTCCGCTTCCGACGTGTTCTCCATGGGGATGCTGCTGGGCTACTACCCCTACAACATCAATGAGTCAGAAACAGAAAGCAAAATCCGTACCATCACGAATTCAGGTTTAGCCCCAGATTTTGACGACTTGCCAGAGGAGCTAAAGGAAATCGTCACCAAAGCGGTAAGCAAAAAATTGAGGATGCGCTACTCTGACCTGTACGGTATGTTTTCCGCTCTCAACAAATATGCGAATGATAACAGCATTGATAGCAAAGCCCCAATCATTACCAAGACACAGGAGTCAATGATTAGCGGTGCCAATGGGAATGAGAAGATTGGGGAGGAACGGAAAGATGAACAGGAGGAATCCGACTCGAAAACGCCTCTGCTGAAGATTGAGGCCAAGGTAAAGGAAGGGAAGGGCCTGAAGGCCGTTGCTGGCATGGAAGAGCTCAAGCAGAACCTGCGTCGTGACTTCATTGATATCATGAATAACCGTGAGTTGGCCGATAGGTTTGGCATCAAGCCGAACAACATCATCCTCTACGGGCCTCAGGGCTGCGGTAAGACTTACATTTCCAATCGCTTGGCTGAAGAAACGGGCATGGCGACGTTCACCGTGAATCCGTCAGACCTTGGATCGGTTTATATCCATGGTACACAAGGCCTTATTAGTGAATTGTTCCAAAAAGCAGAGAAACAGGCTGAACAAAACAACAGAGGATGTCTGCTGCTGGTGGACGAGATTGATGCACACCTTTCAAAACGCGACATGAGAGGAAAGTACCTGGATGACGAGGTAGCGGAATGGCTTGTCCAGCTTAACAACTGTGTTCAGAAGAATGTCTTCGTTATCGGTATGACCAACCGTCTCGACTGTTTGGACAGAGCCGCCATCAGGCATGGTCGGTTTGACAAGGTGTTCTATGTCGACCTGCCCGATGTCACGGGCCGGGAGGAACTCCTTAAGATGGAAGTTGGCAAGGTGCCACATGAAACACACATCGACTATAAAAGCCTTGCTATGATGTGCGATGGCTTCACTGCAAGCGATCTCTCATATGTGGTAAAAGAGGCGGCTGGACTTACCTTCAGCACTTGCTTGAGTTCCCATAATGACAAACTTGTCATAAAGGAAACCCTGCTGAAGGAGGTCGCCTTAGCCACTCGCCCCTCTGTCACAACCGAGGAGTTGAGGAAATATCGGAGAATCTGGGACGAATTCATGAACAAGGATAAGACCCAACGCCAGGTCATTGGCTATCGTTCGTATAATTGATACTACAATGAAACAAATTGAAATCAAAAAGAAAAACTCTCACTAACCATCAAAATGTTTAAACTTATGAGTAGAAAAGAAAAAACGAACAAGTCCTCTACCGCTTTCGGCAGAGGCATCAAGCAAGCCGCCCGTTGGGTGGCCAAAATGTTCGGCTACAAGGCCGAGAACAAATTCGCAAGAGTCGTGTGGTATGTGTTCGCCACATGTGCCGCCATCGTGGCAGTGTATGTAGCTATTGCACTCACCATCGGAATCATCGATGAAGCGGGCTATGCCATTTATAACTTCAAGTACCACCGCAGAGATCACAATCCAACCTATCTACATGACTTCAGCAACGAGTACGTCAGCCCCTATGTCATCTATCACAGCAGCTGCCCCACTTACATCTACAACGCAACCACGGGTCGACGCACAGCGACAGACATCCGATGGATTTGCAAGTCGTCGGATGGCGACAGCCTGGCCTGCTTCTCCACCGTTGAGGACCAAAAGCGCGGCTACTTCAACCGCTTCACAGGAGAGGTAGTCATCCCAGCACAATACGATAAAGCTTGGATCTTCTCTGAAGGGGTGGCTTGTGTGTTGGACAAGGGTATGCTTCACTTCATCGACCACAAAGGACAAACCTTGATGGGTAAGGTGTTCCCCTACACGGAACGCATCGACGACTACTGCTTCCACAACGGTTTGTGTCAGATGTTAGGAGACGACAACCGTATTGGTCTCATCGACAAACAAGGTAATTGGGTGGTCAATCCTGAATACTATGAAATTGCATACGACACGAAAGGCTTTTGGCTGGTTCAAGACCGCGAGTGGAACTATGGCCTGCTCGATGCAAAAGGCCAGATACTTCTGCCGATTGAGTATGACGACATCACAGTTCACCATGGGGATAGCTGTATCTTTGTGCGCCGTCTTGATCATCTCAACCAGGTGCTGGACTTTGAATGCAACATCATCAATCCATGCAACTTCGATGAGGTCGAGAAAATGGAGTATTCCACCGATGAGTATGACGAGGAAGGTAATCTTAAATCTGCTACGGCCAATTGTTTAAGATACCGCACCATTGACTGGAATTATGGTTTGATGGACAGGAATGGCAACATGATTACGCTACCATCATATTCCAGCATCACGGCTATTGGCCCCGACCGTTACCATTGCAACGGTCCCGACGGTTCGGTGATTTTGGATAGTAAGGGGAACGAATGTGGGGAGAAACTGTAAAGATTATGATATTTTGAAGGGCTGCAAGGCCGTGGGGGCGGTTTTGCAGCCTGATTTTAAGAAGTGTAAAGTATTGAATAAAAACAGAATCGTATGAAAACAACATTAGTAACAGTTTTGCTGATGATGGCACTTGCCGCCTCAGCCCAATCAATTGACACCATCACCGTGCAACCTACACCTGAATATTTAGACTTTGACAGGGTGAAAATCGAAGTTGCATTGCATCAATATGATAGCATTATGTACGGAAATCTCTCAGAATATCCTTTCGGCATTGTGTTCCAAGAGGGCAAGGGTGGCGTTTATGATTTCCGAAATGCTAAATTAGTGACAGAAATCATCTACGAGAACCTGACCTACGCCGGCAAAAAGGATGATGATGACAATATCTTTCATTTCTTCCGTTGGGAAGATAAGGAAACAATAGGGAAAATGTGTGTGTCGGAATCGGATGCAGGTGTCGTATCCATTGGATATAAAAAGGAAAAAGAAGAAGAATAAACTTAGATTATGAAAAACACTAATTTCAGAAAAGCCTTCTATGTCTTTGACTTGCTGATGCTGGGCATCACCACGATTTCTTTGATTCATGTCACGGCTAATGGCTTTCGCTATCTATGGCTCTTTCTCTTGCTTGACTACCTGTTGTTGCTTCGAACCAACATCACCTTTTTGCTCTATCGTACAGAAAAACATACAATATGGCCAATAGTGGTTTTTACGGTGATGTTTGGTTTGTATTTCTTTTTTGGCGGTTTTGAGAATGTGTGGTATGGTATGGATAAGTTGACCGCCATTGCAGTGAGTCAACGACACTCGCTTGACATCGAATGGTTGTTTGAGGCTATCTTTGTATGGACTTGGCTTATGCCTTTGGTGACATACGGATTTTTGTTTTGCACCAAAAAGATAGAAAAGAGAGACACAAAATGGACTAGTTTGGCGGGTCTGGCCGTGTTTCACGACAAGGCCGGACGAATGTTCATGGTGTTGTCGGGCATGGCATCCTGTTCCTATCTTGTCGGAAGGGTGATGGATTTCGGTTTGTCTTGTTATGTTATGTTATGTTATGTTTGGTTTGGTGTTGGGAACCTATTATCTGGTGAACCGATACATTGGACGAAAGGCACATTGGGCAGAGTATGTGTTGTTGTTTGTAGCGATGTATGCTTTCAACAGAGCACAGTACCAATGCAATAATGAGCGTATCATTCATTTGACCATCAGTGCAGCATTGGTCATGGCTGTCACCGTATGGATGTTTGCCAAGACAAAACGAATGATGTTAGCCATGACTGTGTTTCTTGCCTTAGCTTTTGTGGTTCCCTCAATGACACTCGGTTACAATATCTATTGCTGTATGAATGCAGAACGACTTAGGAACTGCAAATACACTACGGGGGCATTTAACGACGACGATGAGGATTTTGGCTTGATGTACACTTATTCACGAGGACAGTTTGGCATCCGCGACCGTTATCACGAGCTTCTACCGTGCCAATACAGCCAGATAAAGCCTAAAACAAAGGGATGGAAGGATGTATATTGTATCACAAGAGAAGGGGACACGTTGGTTTACAACTTGTTTTTACAAGAGTTTCAAAAATAAGAGATAAAAAATGGATGACAAAAAAAAGTGTCGGAAAAATGATTATCTTTGCAAATTGTAATTATCTGCTGTAAACGATGAGGAATGTTCAACGAATGACTGATTAAAATGGTATTATTCGCTAATGAGATGAAGCTATGTCAAGTATAATCTGGATATACGATAAAAATAGCCATAAAGACTGTGATTTAATGGAAGTTGACAAAATGCTGTCCGAAGAGTTTCAACTTGATTATTCCAATCAAATGTTTGAACCATTTGGGGAGTTTGTTTTTCCTGAACGACAGGGTAAAGGAATTCATGATGGCCAAAAGTCCATTTCATGGGTAGCTTTGTTGAAGTGCATTGCTCATTTCAGTGGCATTCGCTTTGGAAGAAAAAATAAATTTGAAATCCTTGGTGCACTGCATGAATTGAGAGAATTTGCTATGCCCTTCCCTCCATCCTCTGTCTCATTCATTTCTAGGCTATTGGATTTTTTTGAGTCGAAAGGGTTGGTAGTGTGTTTTGATGGTATTAATTCTATGACATTAAGACAAAACAAGATACCTGCTGATACAAATTATTTTGTAGGTAGAGGGTCTTCTTTGTACATGAGTAAGTCTGGCCTTTTTGATGTTGGGTTTGGCGATTTTTTCCCTAATGCGACTAATATTGTGGCTTCACAAGATAGTACACGGATATATTTAGAGCATTTGGTCATTCCCGATCAGGTTAATTCTCTGTCGCTATGCGCTGGCTTGTCGTGTGTACGCAAGCCCATCCAAATTGTTGATTATATTGAATTGCCGAAGTCTTGGCATGAAAAAGAACGGGAATTAAATTTTCTCAATACAATTATGGGACCCAATGCAAGAATTATTTATAGGGAGGAATAGCATGAGTTATTGTTTTGATAGTTTCGATATAAGGTGGGTGAAAACTCATGTTGTTTCAGACCCTGACGAAGTTGACAGAATGGTTTGTGAAAAATTTGGCCTTGAGGCCAAGGAACATGATTTTGGTCATTATCATGTTCCTGAGGCGAAAGACCCTAATGAAAGGTGGAATCAAGAATCAATAAGTTGGGTAGGATTGCTGCATTGCATAGTCTTTTACAGCAATATAGGGCATGGGTATAGAAATACTTATGAAATATTGGGTGCTTTGGAAGGGCTGAGGCAAGGTATAGGCTCCCAGATTATCATTCCAAAATTTCCTTTGTCAATTATTTCGTTTGTAGCAAAGTTACTTGATTTCTTGCAAGATCACGGTCTTTATATATATGTCAATTATAATGATAGTTTTACTGACAATAATGTATATGAAGACTTGACGCATACATTTAGGCGGAAGTTTTACAAGACTTGTTCTGGATATTTTGAATGTGATGAAGACGGAACGCTATTGAGATTTTATCCTGATTTGAGTGGCAATTTCATTACCAGAACAACTACAAATTATTGGAATAAATATCCTGTAATTTATTTGAAACATTTTAAGATACCTGAAGGTGTTACGAGTTTTTCATACTCTTTTTTGAAGGAGGGTTGGACTTCTGAAAATATTTGTTTTCCTGACACCTTTAAGTCAGATAACAAGGAAATCAATATTTATGCCCTCCAAGAAATGGCCAAAATATTAGAAAAGCCTCTAAATTATTCTTTGGAAGACATAGAAAAACTCGTTGCGAACAGAGTTTGCACCGAAAAAGAGTTAATGGCTCGGGGATTATTAACCTGTTCGTTGCAGAAATCACTTGAAGCATATAACAAGTTACCTAACCCTTTTTCTATCATCACTGAACGGTATTACAGAGTTGCAGAAGAGTGTACAGATGTCTATTTTTTAGGCAATACTGGTACTGGCAAAACCTGTTTGCTTGCTGGATTGGTTGGTGCTGATGGCTGTCATGAACTGTCATTTGATTACAATCAACAAGCTGGACTATACGCTAAATTATTAAAACAATACGTTGAAAAAGGAGTAATTCCTCCTTATGACGTTCCAAGTGTTCTTACGTTCAGAGGTAAGGTGGAAGAAAAAACAACTCAAAACCGAATTATTGACCATAATTTCAATATCATACTCCCTGATGGCTCTCAATTTGAAACATTTTGTAATAAAGAGAATGTAGATGCGAGAACTACAAGGCTTTCTGAGTGGTTTTGTAATCAAAATAGAAAAATATTTTTCCTAATAGTTGATCCTACTATACCATTCATATCGGAGGGAAATCTTGAATATAGTTCTTATCAACGACAAGAAAAAATTTTAAGCATGTTTGTTAATCTGTTCGAAGCAGGCGAAAACAAAGAACTAATGAAACGTGTGGATGCTATTCATTTCATCGTCACTAAAGCTGACACTTTGGCCGACACCCAAGAGGAACGAAGTCGTCAAGCTCATACTTTATTGACGGAGAGGTATTCGAGTGTTGTACACAGATTAGTCCACTATTGCAAGCAAACAAAACGCATTAACCATACTACAGACTACAGACCTCGGATATACACATACTCTTTAGGAAAATTCTACCTTAAAGATGCGTTTGAATACGACAGCAAGGACTCACTTTATCTTATCAAAGCCTTGTGCCACATGACATACGGCAGAAAAGAGCCAACGTCTATGAACAAAATTTTCAAGCCGATGGCGGTCGTGCGACCGAAGCATTGCGATTATGGTTTTGAAATCCATCTTGATGAATAGGATAAATACGTTTTCTGATAATATGATTACTTGGTAATCGTTCTTGCCATTAACAGACAAAATACACTTATTAAAAATTGTGCTCGAAATCTATATGAGACCGGCTGGGATAATCTAAAATTAAGAACTTCAAAAGGTAGGAGAAGCCAGTGGTAGATTCGTGATTGAATAACAAAATGTTGGTTTTTTTTCAAACAACAGATGTTTTTTAGGTTACTTTCCGCTCGTTGTTGTAATAAATAGTTGTGATAAACAAAAATGGTTGTCAAATTCTAATGGTTGCGCCCGACACGAAATCAGGGAAATAAATATGTCATTCGATTATCTATCAGATATCTTTGGAAAATTCAGAAATAGAAAGACCCGTTTTACCGACCTGGAGAGAAGAGCAAAGGATTTGCTCAGGTCTTTTGTGGATGGGTCTATCAGTTCGCGTGATTTTGCCGTTGCCTTCGATGATGTAAGGGAAAAGTTTTATAAACTTGTCAGAATCAATGGGGAAGCAACTATTGATGAAGATACACCATTATGGATGAACAGCCTTTTCGGTTTCCATTTCTTGGACTGGTATAGGTTTCAGCAAGTGAAATGGTATTTTGAGGATCATCCTGAAGAATTGACGGATGAGAGAAAAGAAAAACTCGACCATCTGAAATCAAACGGTTATAACGAGAAGTTCTTGGAAATTTGTAATACCATTTTGAAGGAGCTTGAAGATAGTGCCAATTAAAATCTGATGGAAGTGAGGAAAATATCAAATAAGAAATTTGAAAAACACGTATCTTTGCTTGGCGAATCCAAGCCTATGACCGTTTGAACAATAACGATATGAAAAAAACATATGTAGTGACATTTGCATCCAATTCAAATAGAACATAAGACAATGGCTAAATACGAAATAAGGGATGGCATCATCCCTGACGGGACAGAAACCATCGAAAATGGATTTTTTGAAGGTTGCACGAGCCTGACCAACATCGTCATTCCCAACTCAGTGACAAAGATAGGGAATTATGCTTTCATTGGCTGCACGGGCTTGATCAGCATAGTCATCCCCAACTCGGTGACGCAAATAGGGTGGCGTGCTTTTGAAGGTTGTACGGGATTGACCAGCATCGTCATCTCCAACTCGGTGACGAAAATAGAAGACTCGGCTTTCTATGGCTGCACAGGATTGACTAGCATCGTCATTCCCGACTCAGTAACGAAAATAGAAAATGGCGCTTTCTATGGCTGCACGGGCTTGACCAACATCGTCATCCCCAACTCAGTGACGGAAATCGGGATGTATGCTTTCGATGGTTGCACATGTCTGACGAGCATCGTCATTCCAGACTCTGTGACGAAAATAGAAAATGGCGCTTTCTATGGCTGCACGGGTTTGACTAACATCATTATTCCCGACTCGGTGACGGAAATCGGAGAGTTTTCCTTCAAGGGTTGCACAGGCCTGATAAGTGTCGTCATTCCAGACTCTGTGGCGGAAATCGGATGGGGAGCCTTCAATGGTTGCACTGGTCTGACCAACATAGTCATCCCGGACTCGATGACGAAAATCGGAAAATTTACTTTCGTAGGTTGCACAGGCTTGACCAGCATCATCATCCCCAACTCTGTGACGGAAATAGGATCTGGTGCTTTCCGCGGCTGCACAGGCTTGACCAATATCGTCATCCCTGACTCAGTGAAGGAAATCGGAGTATACGCTTTTGAAGGCTGCACAGGCTTGACCAACATCGTCATCCCAGATTCAGTGACGGGAATATGTTTCAGTGCTTTCTATGGCTGCACGGGCTTGACCAGCATCATCATCCCCGACACTGTGACGATGATAGGATATGGCGCTTTCCCTGGCTGCACGGGCTTAACTAGCATTGTCGTGTCTGAAAAGAATAATGCATATGATTCACGAAACAATTGTAATGCCATCATTGATTCTAAAGCCAATGCATTGATTGATGGATGTAAAAACACTGTCATCCCAGACTCGGTAACGGAAATAGGAAAAGATGCTTTCAACGGCTGCACGGGCTTGACCAGCATCATCATCCCCGACTCAGTGACGAAAATAGGAGAGCATGCTTTTCTGGGCTGTACGGGCATAACTAGTATCGACATTCCCGACTCAGTGACGATAATAGAATATGGTGCTTTCCGTGGCTGCACAGGTTTAACCAACATTCTCATCCCTGACTCGGTGACGGAAATAGGGCAGCGTGCTTTCGAAGGATGCATAGGCTTGACTAGCATCGTCATCCCCAACTCGGTGACGGAAATAGGAAAAAATGCTTTCTATGGCTGTACGGGCTTGACCAGCATCGTCATCCCTGACTCGGTGACGAAGATAGAAGACTCGGCTTTCTATGGCTGCACGGGCTTGACTAGCATCATCATTTCTGACTCGGTAACGGAAATAGGAAAAAGTGCTTTCTATGGCTGCACGGGCTTAACCAGCATCGTCATTCCCAACTCGGTGATGAAAATAGGAGAATGGGCTTTCAAGGGATGCATAAGCTTGACTGGCATCGTCATTCCCAACTCGATGACGGAAATCGAAAGGGCCGCTTTTCATAGCTGCACGGGCTTGACCAGCATCATCATTCCCGACTCGGTGACGAAGATAGGATACGGTGCTTTCAATGGTTGCTGTGGCCTCAAGTCTATTGCCATTCCTAACTCCGTGACGAAGATAGAAAACTCGGCTTTCTATGACTGCACGGGGTTGACAAGTATTGTCATCCCCGACTCGGTGATTTGGATGGGAAATTCTGTTTTTAAGTTTTGCGACAATCTTCAGTCGGTCTATGTGCCTGCTTCTTGGAACAATTTTGAAAATTTGGGTTGTCCTCCTGAAATCATTTGCAAGAAAAGAAATACAAGGTATGACAAATTAATAGGTATCGTTGATGCGCTTAGACTTCATGCTGAAAAGCGCGAGTTTGACCCGTCAGAATCCAATACAAAAAGCAGCGATAAAGCCATCGTGATGGCCGAATCCTTGTCGGCTAATCAGCAATCTTTAGGCATTTCGTACGCCTCGCTGAAAACGCTCCGGGATGCTGGCCAACTTGTTCCTGGCCGTTGGTATCGCATTACCGACTATCAGTGTTCGACTCTGCAAGAAGATACCGAAAGTGCCGACCATGTGTTTGATATCATTGTCAGGGCTGATGACGCAAGCCATCTCAATGAAAATGCCTTCGCGGCTCATCATGAAGGTGACACCTATTTCCAATACAGTTCATTGGAAGCTTGGCAACTGAAATACTGCCTTGACAATGACACGAGTCGTTTTGTGTGGGCCAATCCTGATGGAAAGGGCGTTGTTTATCGAATGATTGATGAATGGGACAACGACCTTCCCTATGATTTCAAGAACATGTTGTTCAAGCGAGTCAGAGTTTCAGGAGAGTGGGTGAAAAACGCCTACGAGAACGCTGACTTTCTTTATATCGGCATTCCAGATGCTATTCCAGAAGAATTTGAGGTGGATGACGAAAACGACACACTTATGGTATATACATTCAATGGAATAGGCGACCCTAATGATGTAAGGAGCGTTTGTGACAAGTCAGTGAGAAAAACAATTAAAACAGACGAGTATGAAGAGTTGTTTGTTGAAGCTCATCACCCGTCAAGATGTAGAATTGAAGCAGCATTTGGAAGTGTCGCAAATGATGAAGAAAGGAACGATTTAAGATATTTGAATAACATCGTCTTTGCGCAAATGTACTTCGCATCCAAAATTTTCGATGTGTCAGGTAGTGTGTTCCAGGCCGACTGCTGCGATATTACAATTGGAATGGAGGATAATCCTGGTCTGGATTTTGGCATCGGTTGCTGCGAGATTACTCTTGGCATTGGTTGCGATGATTGTCATTTCGGTTTTGAATGCAAAAACATCAAATTTGGTAACCATTGTTATGGAAGCACAATTGGCCGTCGAGGTGTGAATATTGCACTTGCGGGGGGCTGTTCCTATAACAATTTGGGACCTGGTTGTTGGGATTCTTCTTTTGAGAGTGGATGTTCTGGAAACACGTTGCTGTCTTGTATGAACGTGCGATTCGGGCAAAATTGTTGGAACAACACGCTGGTGTCTTGCTATGATTTTGAGATGGGTAAATGTAGTCATCAGATAGTCGCCGATAATTCCGAGAATTGCATCGTAAAAGGAGGGTCGAGCGAAGATTCACCTGTCAAAAATGCCCATATTCTCAGCGGTACAGTTGGAAAGAGTTCGGGGGATAACAGATTAGAGATCTGTTTTGCAGAAAACAAATCATATGTTCAATATGCAGGGTTGAACAGCCGTGGCGAGTTGCGTGTTTGGATTCCTGCCGACTTGGTGCCGTTATAGTCAAAATGACAAATACTAATATTGAATAAGAAATTTGGAAAATTTGGAAAACACATATTTTTGCATAGTGAATCTAAGACAATGACAATTAAACAATAAACGATATGAAAAAAATACATCTAATGACCTTTATTAGTGCGGTTCTGTTGCTGGGTGGCATTCTCGAATCGTGCGCCAATAATGCTGTAAAGGACGAAGGGGCGACAACGAATCAAGAGGAAGTAACAGAATGTGAGAACTTTGATTCCGTAATGGATGAAGAGGATCTATCAGAGCAAATGAGCATTTCCCCTATTGCTGATACTATCTGTATTATTGATGGGAAAGTCTATTATTATGGAGTTGGTGAAACAGTAGTCGGAACGAATATGATATTTGATAAGGAGAAAGTGTGGCTTGATGCTCCCGCTTTGACGGTATTCCCATATTCGGATACTTCATCGTATAGTTTTTATGTATGCACTCCTTTCAAACGCCTGCTTATTGACTTTTCAGACGAGAATAGTTTGGCCCAGCTTTCATCGCTAAAGAAGGTACTTCCCTCTTTTGAACGAAATACCCAAAGCTTTGTCACGGAGGATAGCATTGCTTGGTATGATTTTGAGGTGGATTTCCCAACTTCCTCTGTTGCTAATGCCAAAGTGATAAGGAAATGGTTGGTTGGGAAAATTGCGGAGTCAAATAATGACGAAGTGGATGGAACAATTGCGACCAACATACATAATTGTAAAATTAGGTTCGAAAGGAGTCTTGGAATATACGGGTGACCTTGTGAATAATCGTCAAATTGCCCAATTTGCTGCCGATGTCTATTTTGCCATCATAGAAGCGGACTATGGAGATATGGAAGAAGATTTTGTTCCAACGGGTCTTTATCAAAAACTAAATATGCGGGCCATGATATGTAATAATAGGTTCGTGACATATCAACAATGTGAATCTAGCTATAGTGGAGGTACGCATGGTGGTTTCACTGAAAGATTGGTGTCTTTCGACCATGTTAATAACCAAGAGATTGACAATTCCTATTTGTTTATTCCAGGTTGCGAAGAGGAACTTTTGGGCTTGCTTGTTGAAGAAGCCCAAAAGTCGCCAAAATATAAGGAAAACAAGCCTGATATTCATACAGGGATGATAAAGAAAGGCTATGTGCTTCCAGAGTTTGGCTTGTCGGATGAGGGGGTTGTGTTCTCTTTCCAACCCTACCAGATTGACTGTTTTGCTGCGGGTACATATCATTTTGTCATACCTTATGAAAGGCTGAAACATCTTCTAACCGATAAGGCAAAACGATGTATTGGAATAAAATAAGGTAAAACATTAGAAGTATTGTTACCTTTGCACCAAAATCAAGAGTTACAGATGTTGATGAATTTGAGAAGATTCTTCGTCATGCGATAACACTACCTGCAAATGACAAAATAAAAAGAGTGTTATGGAACACTTCAAGGAAGACGATGAGACTCACATTGTAAGACTTGCTCTTGAATTGTTACAAAATTATACTAAATGACAGATTCTATGTATAGCAGAGAATATACACCCGAAAGAATAAAGGAGCTGAAACCGAATGAGATATTCGTATTTGGCAGTAACTTGGCAGGATCACATGGCGGTGGCGCTGCAAGACTTGCCTATAATCACTTTGGCGCAATATGGGGTCAGGGGGTTGGCCTGCAAGGTCAGAGCTACGGCATCCCAACAATGCATGGAGGAGTCGATGCCATCAAACCCTATGTGGATGAGTTTGTAGAATTTGCCAAGCAGCATATAGAGTACAAGTTCCTTGTCACTCGTATTGGCTGTGGTATTGCTGCATTCACGCCGGACGAGATTGCTCCGCTGTTTAAGGATGCCATTGAAGTGGAGAATGTCATCCTACCCGAGGATTTCGTGGAAGTTCTGTCAAAAACAGAGAACAACAAATGTTCTTCGATAATCAAATGGGACTCCGAAAAGGACTTCCTTGAAAAATATCGAGCCTTGATGAAACGAGTGAAAGGCGGGGATTCAACAGCATACTATCAAGTGAAGGAATTACGAGCTAAGGAGTTTCGTAACACGGTGGAGATTGTGAATCAAGGGCATTATGTGTCAGAAAGTGGAAAAGAGTATGTTTTTCCCGATGACTCAAACATGATGTATAATACAATGTTCTACGAGTGTGAAATTCACATGAGTAATTTTCCGCAATGTGATGAACCAACAATCGTTGAAGTACATAACATCGATTGCCTGTATGCTGGAGTGCAGTTGAAGGAACAAGGCTATAATCCTGCTGTGCTGAATATGGCCAGCAGGCGGAATCCTGGTGGTGGCGTGACAACTGGTGCCAGGGCACAGGAAGAGACACTGTTCCGAAGGACGAATCTGTTCTGTTCCCTCTACCAGTTTGCTCCATACGCAGAGCAATATGACATTAAGCCCTCACATCACCAGTATCCTCTTGACAGGAACTTTGGTGGTGTCTATACTCCTAATGCCATCTACTTCAGGGAGAGTGAGCAAAAAGGGTATGCTTTGTTGGAGAAGCCTGTCTGCCTTTCGTTTATCACGGTGGCTGGTATGAACCGTCCTGACTTAACGACAGGTGGAATGATTGCCAACCATCATGTAGAACCTATCAAGAACAAGATACGTACCATTTTCAGAATAGGACTAGTTCATGGTCATGACTCTTTGGTCCTTGGTGCTCTGGGGTGTGGAGCATTCCGTAATCCACCCCGTCATGTGGCCCGCCTGTTCCACGAAGTGATGGATGAACCAGAGTTCAAGGATAAGTACCGTCGTATTATATTTGCCATTCTTGATGACCATAATGCTAACCATAAGCACAATCCAGTAGGTAACTTTAGACCTTTTGCAGAAGAATTTGACCACACGGGCAACAAGGAATCCTTATCAGTAGATACAGTAAAAGTACTATCAGAAAAGAGTCTAAATTGTTTGGAGAACAGGCAAAAATCTTCAATAAGTGTAAATGATAATTTTTCAGATGGTCATATATTGCACCAGGAAAGATTTGGGAAAGGTCTCGTATGGAGGTTATATTCTAACGGCATATTAGAAATTTCAGGCTGTGGACGTATGCCAGACTATATTAACCACTGGCTTTCATATACAGGTGAGGGTCAAGCACCCTGGGTCGGATGTGATAGGTATGGAGTTATGCCAAACGTGCTGAGGATTTGCGAGGGAATTACTTATATTGGGGAAAATGCTTTTGAAAGTTTTGGATGTCTGAAGGAAATCGTACTTCCTCAGAGCCTTCAAGAAATTGGGAAAGAGGCGTTTTTTGACTGTTTTCATGTTGAGAGAATTAATTTGCCACATCACATGAATATTGATTATTTTGACTTAGCAGAGCTACCTTTATACTACAATAAGGACTTCGTAATTGTTGGAGATGAACTTGTGCAAAGGAAGGTTTAGAGATAAGAATAGCGAAGGAATGATGTAATTCGATAGGATCATGATTACTTTCCACTCTCTTGTAACATAAAAGAACATGCAGGTTATGAGTATTCTTGGTAAGATTCTAAAAATCGGAATACGACAAGGTGACAAAGAGGTAAATGTCATTGATTTGTCGGACAGTAGTCAATACCCTGCCAGTGTATTGGCTGATTTGAATTGTACTTTTGCGTTGGGAGATGATAGTGAGAACTTTCTCAGTTTCCTTCATGGAAAATGGAGGCAGCCTACTTTCCATTGGGGATGGGATGATATCACGCATGAAGATGCTGTAAAAAGTGAATTCCTTCAACGTGCTTTTTATGGTTTGGACTGCCAAAACAAGAAACGTCGTGATGCAATGATTGCGTCTGAAGGATGTCAGTTTGTTTGGAAGGACAAGGGAAAGGAACCTGTCCCTGGGATTATAACCGGAGAAGAATTATGCCGCTATCTAACACGTTCACGAGATTGGGGACTGAAAAGTATGAAAGACATCAATGCTCGTGAGGAAAGAGATGCACGGCGCTGGCGATTGAATACGACTTTTGATGACTTGATGGCTGATTGGGAGAAAGGTGACAATCAGGCAGATTATTATCACAGGGATATGGGCTATGGGATGCTGCTTTTCAGTAATCGTTCATACGGTAATAAGCAGATATTTATTGTTAACCCTGCCATAAAGAAGGTCTATCCTATCTCAGAACCGAATGGCAAGTTAGTCGGGTTTACCCTCGATGACATAGATTGGGACAGTGTCAACCAATTGGAACATAACTATGATGCCAAAAGACTTGTTGCCGATTATGGTGGACTTAGTATTGGTGATTATCAAGACGGTATTGCCTATGTCAGCTGGATGTTATATCCCGACGGGCGATACTTTGCAGATGAAGATGGCTTTGGCATGGAGGATAATGACGAGGTGAATATCTCTGCCTATATAGACACTCAATGTCGGGTAGTTGTCAAGTTCCAAGATATGGAGGATAGCGAGAAACGCAAACAGCTTCGAGAAGAGGCTCTTAAGAGATTATTTGAATACTTTTAGATCAAATTACAAAGAAAATGGAAAGATACCCTAAAATAGCAAAACTCATCAATAATGTTGATATTGAGAATTATCCTGCCTATAAAAAATGTGTTAAGAGCGTTGCTGAGATAACGGCATTGGATGAGAATAATATTCCCTTCATATGGGAAAAAATGTTGTCTGCTGTTTTAAATTCTTGCAACATCAAGGTCAAATATGATACCAAACAAGCAGTTTCAAATTGGATTGATGCGGCATTTTTGTGGAATGCAAATGTGTATGCCCCATTAGCAAGAGAAGGCTATTTCCCTTTTCCAGTTTCTGGAGAATATTACGATTTTGGCTTTTCAAGAGAACTCGGCTATTTAGATGGTGTTACAAATCCTTATTTGCGAAGATATATCCTGGCGATTGCATTATTTGAAATTCTTCGATATTATGTTAGAGAAGAAATGCCCAAACCTCTTTATGATGTATGGAGGGGATTGATTAAAAATGAACTTTCCTTTGAAGAAAGAGATATGTGGGAAGTTATATTAGGCAACTGGCCTGTCCAGATAGATTGGAACTATTATGACCTGCAATTTGATGGCAAGAACTTTGCTTTCCTTGCAAATAATCAGTCACGACTTAAAGAATATGTTTTTCCTACTAAGCCCATCCAGAATAGCTATATGGTTATGGACAGGGTATATGCCGGAGAATACCCCAGGGATATTGATGATAGGAAAAGCATTGAGAAGATCAAGCATTTCAGTCGCTTTGGCATTACCCACTTTATAGATTTGACGGAAGAAGGTGAATTGCGTCCTTACGCTCAGATGCTTGATTCAAGGATGCAGCATATCAGATTTCCCATTCAAGATGTTTCAATACCTACCAACTTAGAATCTGTAAAAGAATTGATTGAGCAGATACATGGAATACTGAATGAAAATGATAGGAATAAGGTGTATATCCATTGCTGGGGAGGCGTAGGCAGAACTGGAACTATTGTTGGATGTCTGCTTTCTCATCAGCATAACTATGACTTTGAGGAGACGATGAATGCATTGAAGAAAGCATTCTCCGATTGCCCGAAGTCTGCATATAGGGAAACGCCAGAAACCAAAGAGCAACGAGATTTCATTGAAAGATATACAGCGGAAATGAAGCAGGAGGAACTTGGTCGTCAAGCACTGCTGATGTGGAAGATGGGAGCAGGTAATTCAGCCAGACGGTTCAATGGGGAGAATCCCATCCCTAAAAAGACCAAAGTTGCCACGAAGGAAAGTTGGAACATTGAGCCTATGCCTGATAAGCATACCACTATTCCAATGGATGAGAGCATTCCGAGTGCTGCTATGCGTGTCGTGAAATATGGCCATATACCCGATGCAATGGAGGACCATTGGTTTATGTACTGCGATGAAAAGACTATCAGGTATTATCGCAGTTGGACTGGATTCTGTATCTATGTTGGCAAGTATGAGGACGATGGTGAAACATGCAGAATAACGGAACTGACGGTAAACCGTGATCCAGAACAATATACCTGTACAGACAACGAACATGATACCGCATTGTTTATGGCTTTGCTGACTGAGGAATATGGTGGTAATGCCAGTCAGTATTGGACGAAAGTATTCTGATGATGGGATTGCCGATAGACATTTGGTTACCTTCCCCTCTCATATAACATATAAGGTTAAATTTCAGTTGAATATGAATGACCAAAGGAATAGCAACAAAATACATCGAGGCAAGCGTTTGTCATTCTTGCTTCGCCATGACATGTACTACCCATTTGATGAACATGGGTGGCGAGAAATCAGCGACCTGATAACAAATCATGGCTATACGATGGACGAGTTGAAGGAGATTGTCGAGACCAACAATAAGCAACGGTATGAGTTCTCTGAAGATATGACCCGTATCAGGGCAAGACAGGGGCACAGTGTTCATGTGAATGTGGAACTGGAAGAAAAGCTGCCGCCAGACGTTCTGTATCATGGGACAGGAGAACAATCTCTTGCTTCTATCCTGGAACAGGGAATCAACAAGGGGAATCGTCTGTATGTGCATTTGTCAGAAACCAGCGAGACAGCAGTAAATGTAGGAAAACGACATGGGATGCCTGTCGTGCTAGTCATCGATGCCAAGCGAATGGCTGAGGACGGACACAAATTCTTCCTTAGCCGGAATGGCGTATGGCTGACTGATTATGTGGATGTAAAATATCTGAAAGGAGAGTTGTGAATATGGAAGATTACAAAGCAACGGAAAGAAACGGTCATCAGCTCCTGATACTTTTTGCAGCATTACAAAAATGTCATCCATTTTCACGGGGAGCATAGGCTGAACCAACAAATTATTGAGGAAGTGCTGATGCCATTGATTCAGGAAATGACAATTTATTGATTTTGCCATCGAATAAACCCTATCTTTGCAGCCATGAAAACGGAAAAACAAATCGCTGCGGCGGCTGCCGCGTTTGCCGAGAGATGGCATGGCAAGGGCTATGAGAAAGGCGAAACACAACGCTTTTGGTTGGATTTGCTTCACAATGTTTTTGGTGAGGATGACCCCACAAAAACAATGCAATTTGAGATACCCGTAAAGACTATCACCAAAGAGAAAGGTGCCGACTTCATAGACGGCTACATCACCCCAACCAAGGTCCTGATAGAGCAGAAAGGCTCACATATAGACCTTGCAGCAAAGGCCAAACAAAGCGACAACTCAGATCTTACACCATACAAGCAAGCTCGCCGTTATGCTGAAGGTTTGCCTTTGTCACAAAAACCTCGTTGGATTATCACGTGCAACTTCAAGGAGTTTTGGGTCTATGACATGGAGCATCCTAACAATGAACCGCAGAAAATATCGTTGGAGAATCTTGAAAAGGAATACTATCGGCTCCAGTTTCTTGTGGACCTAAAGAATGAGAATGTCAAGCGTGAGGAAGAACTTTCGTTGAAAGCTGGAGTATTGGTCGGGAAACTCTATGACGCATTGATTAAGGAGTACATCGACCCTGATGATAATAGTTTCCGCTCTCTCAACATCCTTTGTGTCCGTATCGTGTTTTGCCTATACGCTGAAGACGCTGGACTGTTTGAGACGAAAACGAGTTTTGAGGATTACATCAAGTCGTTTTCGTTGGAAAACCTACGCGATGGCATCATCAAATTGTTCAAGGCCCTGGATACTCGTTTAGAGCAACGCGACAAATACGACACCAAGTTAAAGCCTTTCCCATACGTAAATGGAGGCTTGTTCTGCGATGAACAAATTGAAATACCCAACTTCACGGAAGAGATTGTAGACGTTATCGTGAATCACTGCGCTCCGTTTGACTGGAGAGACATCAGCCCGACGATTTTCGGAGCTGTATTTGAAAGCACCTTGAACCCCGAAACACGACGCAAAGGCGGGATGCACTATACGAGCATTGCCAACATCCATAAGGTGATAGACCCGCTTTTCATGGATGACCTCAATGCCGAGTTTGAAGCGATTTGTACAACAAAGATAGCCAAACAGCGTGATGAAAAACTGTTGGCATTCCAGCATAAACTTGGAAGCCTTACTTTCCTGGATCCTGCCTGTGGTAGCGGTAACTTCCTGACCGAAACTTATTTGAGCTTACGACGGTTGGAAAACAAGGTCATTACGCTATTGAACCGAGGCGAGAGAGTGTTTGGCTTTGACGAGTTCATCTGCGTTAAAATCAATCAGTTCTACGGCATCGAAATCAATGACTTTGCCGTGACGGTAGCCAAGACTGCGCTTTGGATTGCCGAGAGCCAAATGGTGGCCGAGACGGAAAGCATATTGAGCCAAACGATAGACTTCCTACCGCTTACGACCAACGCCTTCATTGTCGAGGGCAACGCTCTCCGGATGGATTGGAGCACACTCAAACCAACAGAACAAGACGAACAGCCGAAGGAAGGCTTGTTTACGGGCTTCACCACTGAAACCGATGGCAGGGTACACCATTATGATTACATCATGGGCAACCCGCCGTTTGTGGGAGCACGATGGATGGATAAAGAGCAGAAACAGGATGTGATTGACATTTTCGGGCCGAAATGGAAGAATATCGGTAACCTTGATTATGTGTGTTGTTGGTACAAAAAGGCCGCCGAGTTGATGCAATCACAATCAGATATTAAAGCGGCTTTTGTAAGTACAAACAGCATTACCCAGGGCGAACAAGTCGCCATCCTATGGCGCAATCTTTTCGAGCAATATCATTTGCGGATAGTATTTGCCTATCGAACCTTCCAGTGGGATAGTGAGGCAGAGATGAAAGCCCATGTACATTGTGTGATTGTTGGTTTTAAAGTTAATGGAAATAATGCGAGTAAGACCATATTCCTCAATGAAAGCCAATCTGTTCAAGCGGAGAATATCAATGGGTATTTGATGGACGCGCCTAATGTGTGGATTGAAAGTCGGAACAAACCAATATGTGATGTGCCAGAAATTGGTATTGGCAACAAACCGATAGACGGTGGCTATTATCTGTTTACTGATGAAGAGAAATCAGAGTTCCTGAAGAAAGAACCTAAGGCGCAACCGTATTTCCGTCGTTGGTTTGGAGCGGAAGAGTTTATCAACAATAAAATCCGTTGGTGTTTGTGGTTAGGAGATTGCACACCGGCCGAATTGCGTTCAATGCCTTTGTGCTATGAAAGAGTTAGGATGGTGTATGAATACCGATTGAAAAGTCCAAGTCCAGGAACGGTTAAATTAGCAGATAAGCCCACGAGATTTCATGTTGAGAATATGCCCAAGGGGAATTTCATAGTAATTCCAGAAGTATCATCAGGTCGCAGACACTATATCCCGATTGGTTATATGGATGATTCCGTTTTGTGCAGCAACAAACTTCGGTTGATGCCACAAGCAAATCTGTTCTATTTCGGTGTACTCACAAGCAAAATCCATAATGCTTGGATGCGTGTTGTATGTGGCAGACTGAAAAGCGATTATAGCTATTCGGTAAACATCGTTTACAATAATTTCCCATGGTGCAACCCAACGGAGGAACAGCGGAAAAGAATAGAGCAGACAGCACAATCCATTTTGGATGCAAGAAGCCAAAATGCCAGTAGTACCTTGGCCGACCTTTATGATGAGATCAGTATGCCGTCTGAGCTTCGCAAAGCCCATCGAGAGAATGATAAGGCAGTGATGGCGGCTTATGGATTCAAACCCAACTTGGAAGAGAGTGAGATTGTGGCGGAACTATTTAGGATGTATCAAGGGATGATAAAAAGTATACATTGAAAAATATAGAAACTTGTAAATCAATAAATTTACAGTATTACAATTCGGAAAAAGTCAGCCGTTTTCAAAAAAAAAGTTGAAAACGGCTGATTTTTTTTGTGGAAAATGGAAATGATTTCGTAATTTTGCATCGTCAAAAATACAGGAATCATGGCATACAATAGTATTATAGGACGCGAGGAAGAAATTGCGAAACTGGAGCGGTTTCTGAAAAGCTCAAAGTCAGAGTTTGTGGCCGTCTATGGCCGTAGGCGCGTGGGCAAGTCGTATCTTGTGGAGGAAGTGTATAAAGATAAGATTGTGTTCCGAGCCATCGGAGCCTATATCAAGGATAAGGACGAGCGCACATATAAGCAAATCCAGTTGGATCATTTTTATGAGAGCCTGCTGGACTTTGGTATGCCCGAAGACACACCTAAACCGACATGCTGGCGGGAGGCTTTCCGCCTATTAAAGAAATATCTGGAAGGCGTGCGCTCGAAGCGCCGCGTGGTGTTTTTGGATGAGTTACCTTGGTTGGCTGGCCCTCAATCGACGGAGTTGATTATGGAGCTGGGGTATTTCTGGAACTCGTGGGCTGACCGTCAGCGCAACATCGTACTGGTAGTGTGCGGTTCGGCCACAAGTTGGATGCTTGACAATGTGATTCGCGACTATGGCGGATTGCATGGCCGATTGACAGGAACCATCAAACTGCTGCCGTTCATGCTGAAGGAGTGCGAGCTGTATTTCAAGAAACATGGTTTCCATTTGTCACGCTACGAGATAGCTGTGGCATATATGGCTTTCGGAGGCATACCATATTATCTGGATCGGATTAACAACGAGAAGAATCTGACAGAGAATATCGATGACTTCTTCTTCAAGGACGAAAAGATTTATCAGGAGTTTAAGGATGTATATACGGGCTTGTATGCCTCGTCGGAGCGGTATGTAGAGGTGGTGAAGGCATTGGGGACGCAGTTCTATGGCATGACGCGAAAAGAACTGGCTAAAGCTGTCGGCATGGAGTTGGGCGGAACTTTCAGCAAGCTACTGGATAACCTACACGAGTCGGGTATCACACGAGAATATCCCAGATATGGCAAGGAGCGGGTGGAAACAGTTTATCAACTGAAGGACTTTTTCTCTTTGTTCTATCTCCACTTCATCCACGGCAAAGGCACAAATGCCGGCAACTGGCGGGCTATCCAGCGGACATCCACGTTCTACACGTGGGCTGGGAACACGTTTGAAATGCTGTGCATCCAGCATTTGGAGCAGATAAAACAGGCACTACGCATAGCGACCATCAGTCGCAACTACTGCTGGAGCGGCATAGCTCCAAGTGGTGATGCCGCCCAAATTGACCTGGTGCTGGAATGGAAGGGCGAACGAACGGACTATCTCTGCGAGATGAAATTCAGCGAGCATGAGTTTGTGATAAACAAGAAGTACGAGCGTGAGCTGGCGAATAAGATCGATGCGTTCCTGGCCAGCAAGCAGCACAAGAAGACACACTCGGTACAGTTGGTGATGGTGACCACCGAAGGGGTGCAGCGTGGCGAACACTCGAAGGATGTGAACCAGCAGGTGTTATTGAACGATTTGTTTTGGTAAATTGCAAGAGACGATAGAGAAGCCAACGTTTGAGCAACTAAAGAAAGGCTTGTGTTTTGACAACTTAGGAAAAATAGAATCCGTGATGTGGGTTTTTGAGGATTGCGTAGCGAGGTGCGAGACATGGGTTGAGGAAATGTGAGTGCAGCATACCATATTGGAAAGGATTGCGGCCATAACATAAAAAAAGCAAAATGAATAATCACCAGCAAAGCCCCGACTTTTTCGACTCGGGGCTTTGCTGTAAAATGAGGATGTGCCTATCGATAGGCACACCCTCATTGAACAATTCATTTCCTCTCAGGCCTCACATTGTCGAAAATGAACTTGACTGCCTCCTCGGCACGGCTGCAAGCGCAAACAAAAAGGTGTTTGTCGTTTCTCAAAGCCTCCAGCCAGTTTTGCAGATAAGCAGCGGAGTTCTTTACGGTGAAATCGTTTTCGATACCCAAACGGCCAAGGCAATAGGCTGCACCCATTTCGGCCACAAGTTCCTCTTTGCTATAGCTTTCACTTCCGAATGGGTCGTGGTCGTCCTTCTTGAAGCGGTTCAAGCGGTTTTCTACGCCTGTGCTGTGTGTGGTCTCATGGAATAAGGTAGAATAATATTCCGCCTCGTTGTCAAACTGACCCATCAAGGGGCAAACCACCTCATCAGTCGAAGGTCTGAAATATGGGTCTAATGGACATTTGTAAGGCTATTTTTTAGACGTACCCCCATTAATGGACATTTGTAAGGCTAGGAATTTTCACCTGTTTGTATAGGGTATTGGAGGATTTCGTAGTTTTGCGGTTCTGGCGAAGCGGAGTCGGGCTC
>JAEEGL010627691.1_pt1 | contig 27138 bp, 25 predicted proteins | sample 9134231 | NCBI WGS metagenome assembly JAEEGL01 (sample SAMN16246548, study PRJNA631951) | gut metagenome | biome: gut microbiome; feature: rumen; material: fiber-attached | host: Bos | place: Iran: Karaj | collected 2018-10 | reverse complement strand
TGTTATGTGGTGAAAAAAGATGCCGACCACGGCATTGTCATTTGCCCAGCCGATGGCTCTTCTTATGTCATCTATAGCCCGGAAAACTTGCCAAAAGCCAATGGTTTACCAAATGGCAATGGCGGCTATCTTTACTGCAATGCCGGTTATTTTGGAGAAAGTTGCACCGCCTGCACCTGTGAGCACGGCACTTGCAACGATGGCTTAAATGGTAATGGTGAATGTTCTTGTGCCAAAGGTTACACTGGCAGTGACTGCTCGGTTCTGGCACTGGGTTACATGGCCGACACTAACGGCACGGTATATAAAACAACGGTAATCGGTGAGCAAATTTGGATGGCCGAAAATATGGCTACCGACTCCGCCACCGATGGCAGCTCAGTCACTTGCTATGCCAATACCAATGCCGATCCAGACTTTGTAGCCCATTACGGCTGTCTCTATACCTGGGAAGAAGCCCAAAAAGTCTGCCCCAGCGGCTGGCACTTGCCTAGTTGGACTGAATTTAATGATCTCACGAACCATTTAGGCGGATCCGCTGCAGCATCCCCAATATTGCGGGCAACAAGCTGGGGCGGTTTAGATAGTTATGGTTTTGCAGCTCTTCCGGCTGGTATTTACCTTACTGTAAGCAACGGTAACGAAATCAACGCGTACCAGTTCTTTGGCATAAGTACAAGATTCTGGGCTTCAACCACTCTTGAAGCAAATAATAATATATATGGTGATCTGCTAATAATTACTGATAGTTCCGCTGGTCGTGGCGATTATAGGCTTAACGACCGCAACTCTGTCCGCTGCCTTAAGGACTAAACCTAAACCGCCTGAGCAATCCACACCGCTCACGCCTTCACTCCCAGTGAAGCACCACAAGCTGAACCGGTAGCTACTCACAATCACAACCATGCTCATGAACTAAATGCCGAGGAGGGGCAGCAACATAATGTTAGTGCCGTGCAATGGTATTGTCACTATTGCGGCCAACAACGCGTAACAAATGGGGAAACGCCCCCTATGAGAGGATGCTCACAAAGTAATAATGGGGACCATTGGTGGAAAAGATTACAGTAATTTTCCGGCAATAAATCCCGCAATTCTCTTCACCCAACCTAATAAAAAATAAATTCTTCTCTACTATAGCTTGGTTATCATTTATAAAAGCATATAAATCCAAATAGCTGACTCCCTCTCTATTTGTAAAAATGGAGAGGGAAATTTCCAATAATTACCACTGATTGCGAGGGTGAGGCCCCGCTTTCTATACTTGGCAGATGTGGTAAAACCAACCCGGGCGGCGCTCTAAAGTATTTAATACCATTGTAGCTGCCGCTTTATCGGCCAAGAGTGCATAACAGGTGGATCCGCTACCGCTCATACTCAGCACTTTAGCGCTCTGGTAACTTTTGGCGAGAGCCAATTCCAAATCGCTTAGGGCAGTTTTTATTTCGCGGCAAAATTTTGTAGCCGGAAACAAAAGATCATTATGGCCCATTTGCTGGGCTTTTATATCAGCCGGCAAAGGCGGATGCTTTTTTAGGGCATCAAAAGCAGTATATATATCTTTAGTGCTGTAATCGGCCGGCGGCTTTACCAGCAAAAGATAGCCGGAAAGCGGCTTATTAATAGGCTTAATAAGTTCACCTATGCCGCGAACTAACGCACTGCTTTTATAGAAAAAAAATGGAGCATCGGCACTTAATTTGGCAGCCCAAAGGGAGAGCTTTTCTAAATCCCAGGGCTCTTTCTGGCGGCTATTTAGCCAAAAGAGCACACTGGCGCCATCACTGCTGCCGCCACCCAGGCCGGCTTTGGCGGGGATATTTTTGTGCAAAGTTATTTCTATATGGCCCCCGATATTTCTGGCTGCAGCATAAGCGGTAGCCAGTTTTATAATGAGGTTATCCCGGCTTTCCAGCTCTTTATTGGCCGGCACCAGGCAATTTACTTTTAGGGGCTCATCAAGCGGTTCATAATTTAAAATAATTTCATCATATAGCTCTATTGGGGCCATGATGGAGGAGATGGGATGATAGCCGTCTTCGCGCTTTTTATCCACATAAAGCGAGAAATTAATCTTGGCCGGAGCCAAAAGTTTCATTTGCTCTTTAGCTAATAATTCCATATTGTTAGCTCTTAAAGGCTATCTTTTTGCTGCCGGTAAAATTCCAGAGCGTGGCTACCACAATGCCCATAAAACGGGCCAATAGATAGCGATATTTAAGCCAGTAAACCATAAAACCGCTGGCAGCGGCTATTTCGGCCGGATTCGCTTTATTAAGGCCAAGATAGGTAATGGAAAGGTGCATCACGCCGATAGAAATAGTCATACCGATTAGAGAAATAAGGATAAAACTCACAAAAGCGAATTTTTGCGAAGTCTTAACTTTGCCTTTAAAAGTCCAGAAGCGATTTAAAAAATAGTTATTAATAACCGCTAAAACAAAGCCGCAAACTGCCCCCAGGCGCGGGTCAAAACCCAAAAGCTCGGTGGTTAAGACGGTGGTGCCCATATCAATAAACATACCGCTAAAGCCAACAATGCAAAAGCGGATGAGCTGGGTAATAGTCTCACGCTGTTTTGGTGAGATAAATGAGGGCCAAAGATTTACCATATTTTTACTCCAGAGCCTTTTTAGCCATGGTCACTCGCGGAATAGCGGCGAGATCGAGCTTTGACGATATGCCAATAAAGCCGGCCGATTGCAATAATTTTTGCACGGCCTCAGCTTGATCGTAACCATGCTCGATTAAGATGTAACCGCCGGCTTTTAAATGGAGAGTCGCCTCAGTTATGAGCCTTCTTATAAGCATAAGGCCATCTTCGCCGCCGGAAAGAGCAAGTAATGGCTCCTTTTGCACCTCCGGCATGAGAGCAGGAATATCAGCGGCGGGGATATAGGGCGGGTTGGAAACAACTATATCGAGCTCAAGTGGAGCATTTTGCAAAAGGTCGCTTTTTAAAACTGTTATTTGCTTATTAAGGTAATGTTTTTGCACATTTTGCCTGGTGACAGCCAATGCTTCATCGCTTATATCCAAAGCAAAAAGGTGGGCTAAAGGGGCATTTTTGGCAATAGCGCAGGCAATAGCGCCGCTCCCTGTGCCGATATCGACAATTTGCGCTGCCTTTGAGCCCACAATCTCCAGCACTAAATCCACTAAAAGCTCGGTCTCCGGCCGGGGGATAAGCACTCCAGGTTTCACAATAAAATCAAGAGAATAAAACTCTCTTTGGCCCAATATATAAGCCAGCGGCTCGTGCTCGGAGCGGCGGGTAATAAGCGCCGTAAACTCGGCTAATTCGGCCGGCGTTAAAAGTCTATCCGGCTCAATATGCAGATAATAGCGCTCCAGCTTTAAAACATGAGCCAAAAGGATCTCACTATCGAGAGCGGCACTTTCAATTTGGGCGGATAAGAGCTTTTCGCGGGCTGAGGAAAGAGCAATGATAATAGATGGAGGATTCATGGCTTTTTTTATCACCCAAAATAAGCATTTGGGCTAATTTCAGGCCGGCATCTCTTTCAAAAGTTTAGCCGCTTCTTTGATGCGGCTGCGGCAAACTTCTTTGCCTAAAACTTCCATCGTCTCAAAAAGGGGCGGAGTGGCGTCTTTGCCGGTAACAGCTACGCGAAGGGGCATAAAAAATTCCTTGGCTGTCCAGCCGATTTTAGCGAGATGGCGCGTAGAAGCCTCTTCCAAATGAGCAGCATCCCATTTAAGGAGCGGATCAAGCTCATCTTCCACCAGCTGAGTGAGGGCTTTAGCTGTCTCTTTAGCGCTCTTACCTTTGCCGATGAGCTTTTTTTGCATCTTTTCGCTATAGTGCATGGAGCCGGTAAAGAAAAAGGCCGAATAATCAATAAAATCTTCCAGCTTTTCAAAACGAGGCTGAGTGAGTGTCAAAATTTTATCAAGATATTCAGGAGATAAAAGCTCCTTATAGAGACGATCGGCCAGCTCTTTTTTATCAAGAGCGCGGATATATTTGCCATTTAGCCAGAGGAGCTTGGCCATATCAAAGACCGGCCCGCCGAGAGAGACCTTTTCCAATTTAAGTTCTTTGGTAAACTCCGCAAGAGTAAATTCTTCGCGCTCATCGGGCATGGCAAAGCCCATCAGTGCCAGGTAGTTAAGAATAGCTTCCGGCAGATAACCGGCGCGGCGGTAATAATTTAAGCTCACCGGGTTTTTGCGCTTGGAAATCTTAGATTTATCGGCATTTCTAAGTAGCGGCATATGGCAAAAAACGGGCGCTTCCCAGCCAAAAGCTTCATAGAGATAAACATGCTTGGGTAGAGAAGAAATCCACTCTTCGGCCCTTATAACATGGCTTATTTCCATCAGATGATCGTCCACCACATTGGCGAGGTGATAAGTGGGAAAGCCGTCGGTCTTAATGAGTACCTGGTCGTCCAGCTGCTCGCAGTCGATAGTAATATCGCCGCGCAGCATATCTTTTACCACCATGGATCCTTCGGTCGGCATGGCCAGGCGGATGACATAAGGCTCACCGGACTCCATGCGCTTTAAGGCTTCATCTTTGGGGATAGAGCGGCAGTGGCGGTCATACATGGCCGTCTTTTTTTCCGCTTTCATGGCCTCGCGCACGCTATCCAGCCGTTCTTTGGTGCAAAAACAGGGGTAAGCTTTGCCCTTTTCAACCAGTTCCATGGCATATTTTTTATAAATATCCGAGCGCTCACTCTGGCGATAAGGCCCTTTGGGGCCACCGATATCAGGCCCTTCGTCCCAATTAAGCCCCAGCCAGCGCAGCGCGGAAAAGATCATTTCCTCACTCTCGCGTGAGGAGCGCACGCGGTCGGTATCCTCAATGCGCAAAATAAAATCACCGCCGTGCTGCTTGGCAAAAGCATAATTAAAAAGGGCAATATAAGCGGTGCCCACATGGGGGTCGCCGGTGGGACTGGGAGCGATTCTGGTGCGGACTCTATTCATCTAAATACTCCGAATAAGTAAATTATTTCAAGGTAATAAGCGATGGCAGGTAATCTTCCGGCGCTTCATAGCCCAAAAGATTCATAATGGTGGCCGCATTATTGGCCAGGCCAGGATTAGTGGCTGCACTATTTATGGCATAGCGCCCGGCCGGGTCAAAGACAATATAGGGCACCGGATTCAAAGTGTGCGAAGTCTTGGGCGCCGGCACGCCATTGGCATCACGGACAATCTGCCCTTTTTTGAGCGTAAACATCTCATCGGCGTTGCCGTGGTCGGCGGTCACAATCAAAACACCTTTAGCAGCTTTAATAGCCGGCAAGAGGCGGGAAAGAGCCAAATCAACAGCGGAAACGGCTATAATAGCTGCCGCCAGATGGCCGGTGTGCCCCACCATATCGCCATTGGCATAATTTACGCGCAAGTAGTCATATTTGCCGCTATCAATGGCTTTTAAAAGTTCATCGGTAACTTCGGCCGACTTCATCCAGGGGCGCTGCTCAAAGGGGATGGTATCGGAAGGCACTTCCACATAAGTTTCCAGCTCATCGGAGAATTTGCCGGAACGGTTGCCATTCCAAAAATAGGTAACATGGCCAAATTTTTGCGTTTCGGCACAGGCGAACTGGCGAATACCGCTCTCGGCCAAATAGTAACTCATGGTGTTATTGATAGCCGGCGGGCTCACCAAAAAGTGCTTTGGAATATGCAAATCGCCATCATATTCCATAAGGCCGGCATAATAGACATCGGGGCGCGGGCCACGCTCAAATTTATCAAATTCCTCGTCATCAAAAGCGCGGGAAATTTCAATAGCCCTATCGCCACGGAAGTTAAAGAAAGCCACGGCGTCGCCGGCCACGATAGGCCCTTTGGGTTTACCGTTTTCATCTACGATTACAAAAGCGGGCAAAAACTGATCATTCACATTGGGGTCTTCGTCGTAATAAGTCTTTATAGCGCAGCTTGCACATTTAAAAGTGCGCCCTTTGGCGAGAACATGGGTTTCCCAGCCGCGTTTTACCATCGACCAATCGGCTTCGTAGCGATCCATGGTGATATTCATGCGCCCGCCGCCGGAAGCAATAGCAAAATCTTTGCCCTCAGCGTTAAATTTGGCCAGATGAGCTTCCAGTTTTTCCACATAAGTAAGCGCACTACGCTCGGCCACATCGCGGCCATCGGTCAAAATATGCACGCGCACTTTTTGCACTCCGGCTTTGGCAATACCGCCGATAATAGCGCATAATTGGTCGATATGGCTGTGCACATTGCCGTCGGAGAGGAGGCCTATTAGGTGGAAAGTAGAATTATTTTTCAGGCAGTTGGCCACCATTTCTTTAAAAACGGTGCCGTTAAAAATAGCGCCGCTCTCAATAGCGCCGTTTACCAGTTTGGCGCCCTGGTCAAAGACGCGGCCGGCGCCCAGAGCGTTGTGGCCCACTTCGGAATTACCCATATCGGCATCACTGGGAAGGCCCACTGCTTTGCCATGAGCGGCTATTTGGGTATGCGGGCAAGTAGCCAAAAGATGATCCAGGGTTGGCGTATTGGCCAGTTTCACGGCATTGCCTTCACCGGCCGGAGCAATTCCCACACCGTCCATAATAATTTGCACAATCGGCCCTTCGGGGCGCTTAAATACTTTAGAACTCTTTAACAAAGACATCTTTTACTCCAATTTAGATAAAGCATTATTTAATGCATATAAGATCTGGTAATTATTTGAAAAGAGAGATTGAAGAGGCCATGCGGGAATCTTTTAAACCATCGGCGCAGCGCGAATCGGCCTGTAATTGCTCAATGGAGGTAGCGCCATCTTTATGAGCCAGTTGCAAAGCATCGGCGGCGGCGGTTATTTCGCCGTTAATTAAATAATATTGAGCTAAGTTAATGCGGGCCGCCCCGCGATCGTTGTGCTGCGGCAAATCACCGGCCAGACGAATGGCTTCTTCGGCAAAGTGCTTGGCATCCAAAAGGCGGTTAACTTGCAAATAAACAGAGCTAAGGCGCACATAAGCCGGAGCATATTCCGGAAAGCTCTTCATAGTGTTTTTAAGGTGCGTTTCAGCTTCGGTATATCTTTGGGCGTCGATATAACGATCAGCCAAAGAAACAAGCAATGTCGGAGAGTTGGGGCGCATATCAACAGCTTGTTTGGTAATGGAAATAGCCTCGTTATAGCGTTTTAATTTAGAAAAACTAAGGCCGATACCACTCATGGCCCGCACTTGTTTGGGAGCTCTCTCCAAAAAGCTTTGGAAGTGGGCTACCGCGTCTTCATGCTTATTCATAGCTTGCAAAAGCTCACCTTTATAAATATAGGCGCGCAAAAAGCCTTGGTGATTTTTTATAATATTATCAAGTTCTTGCAAAGCAAGAGCATCTTGTCTTTGTTGCCATTTGATAAAGTAACCGATGAGCGCCACTTCGGGATCGGTCTTAGCTGAAGAACTGGCTTCTTCATAAGCCAGGCCGGCATTGGTTAAATCTTGCAACAAAACATGGCAGAGAGCCACACTGGCATGAGCGGCATCGTATTTGGGATCGATAGCTAAAGCGGCTTTGGCACTTTCCATAGCTTTTTTAATGGCTTCCTGCGGTAAAATAGAAGCGCGGGTAGGAGCTAATGACTGGGCCATCAAAATCTGCTGAGCCAGAGTTTCATGGCGCCAGGCATAGAGTTTACTCGTACCAAAACGGCCTTCTTTGGTCGGCATTTTGGAAAGTGGTTTAAATTCGGCTAAATGAACAGCAATTTCGCCCTCAAGTTTCACCAAATCATCCAAATAACCAGCCACACTAAAAGTATGAACAACATTATTATTGGAAACATCAATAACACGAATAACTATCTGAATTTCCGGCCAAGCGGCGTTGAAAGTACCCACAACCGCAAAATCGGCTCCTAAAGTTTTACCGAGTTCGGCCGCCTCTTTGGGGTCATGAAGTTCGGTGCGATCGATTTTGTCATTTCTGATGGAAGACATAATCTGACGGCGGAAAATGTAATTAACTTTCGATGTTTGGAAAAGGCGCACGCCGAGAGCATTGGCCATAGCATCACTTATCCAGTGATATTCGGCTGTGGACTGCGTACTAAAGGGAGCAATAAAGATAGTGGGATCGTTTTTCTTCTTGGCAGCTTCCGCAGAACTGCTCATAAACATAACTGCGGCAACAAGAGCCAAAGCTACTTTCATTTGCACATTACTTTTCAACATAAACGCCTCCTTAGTTCTGGTGTACAGTAATTTTATTACAAATAAGGCGGCCGGAATTAAGCACTTGCCGGCCGGGTTAATATGGCTATTACGCCCTTATTCCCTATTCGCACCTTGTGAGCGACAGCCGCTTCGGCCTGCTCTCCGGGTGTTAAATATGATTTAATATTACGAGAAGAATCGCGCCGCCCCAAACGGGCTCCTTCGAAACTTCCCACTCCAAAAGATTCTTTAAATTTTATTTGGCTGGCCATGAGTTCCTCAGATATTTGCCGGCATAACGCCAAAGCCCCATAATTTTTGGCTAAAAAGTCTAAATTGTCAAGCCCTATCCAATACCTGGGAGCTCATCAACTGCTATCATTTGCAAATTTTCCGGCGCAAAAGGCAAAAGGTTTACCGAAATTGTACTTATAAAGAGCTGTGAGTCTTTAGGCACCGCCTCATATATGGCTTTTATATAGCCCGCGCCCAATTCAGAGCTGATATCATCGAGAATAAGTATTGGAGTTTCTTGCAATATTTCCCGATAAAATTTAAGTATCGCCAGTTTTAAAGCCACAAAGAACAGGCGCTGCTGCCCCTGAGAAGCCGTATAACGACTGGGCCTACCCTCCAGCAATATTTCCAAATCGGCCAGGTGAGGCCCCAAAGTGGTGCGTCCCAGGAGGCTCTCCCGCTCCTTTTGCTCTTCCAAATCGGCGGCCATTTGCCCTACTCTAAAACCTGGTTTTAGCTCAAGTTCAATTTTTCCGGGAGCATTTAATTCTGCCCCGGTTACCACAAAAAATTCATTTAATTTAGCCAGATACTCACTTCTCAGCCGGTGCAGATATTCCCCGGCTTCGGCCAGTTTTTGGCTATATACTATTATGAGTTGCAGGTCGCCCTTATTTTTAAGCAGCGCATTGCGATTTTTCAAAAGGCGATTATAGGCGAGCCAGGCTTTAACATAATCACTAAAAATACCAAAAGTGCGGTCTATAAGTGTGCGGCGCAAAGCCGGTTCACCGCGCATACTCTCCAGCTCATCCGGGAAAAAGCTCACCAGCGGAAAAGTGCGCACCATCTCCACTCGCCCGTTTAGCGCTTCGCCGTCTATTTTGGTCAGGCGCTCTTTGCCCGCGAGACTAAAGCCGATATGGTGGGCAGCTCCGCTGTCATCATCGAGAGTAAGCCCAAGAAAAGCCTCGGTGGCGCCATGGCGAATAAGTTCATTATTTTTTAAACTGCGATGCGATTTGCCGCGCAAAAGAGTAACTATGGCCTCAAGTATATTAGTCTTGCCAACACCATTGGGGCCTACCAATATAACCCCTTGTTTTTCCGGCAAAAAAGAGAGCTTTAAATTTTCAATATTGCGAAAATTACTCGCCGTTAGGGAGGTTATGCGCATAGCGAGAGTTAATTACTCATCAATTGGCGGCCGGTTGGGCTTCCGGTTGCTGGGCAGGAGCCGGTTGCTGGGCCTGAGCCGCATTTTCATCGCCTTCACTATATGCCGGGAGCTCTTCGATAGCCGGCATAAAGATTACTTCCACGCGGCGATTATTGCTCTTGGCTTCATCGGAATCATTCGGTGAAAGAGGATCAAACTCAGCCTGGCCACTGGCCATGAGCATCCCCGGAGCCACGCCGTTATCAACCAAAATGCGCACAACTTCAATAGCCCGCTGCGAAGAGAGCTCCCAGTTACTGGGATAACGGGCAGTTTTAATAGGAGTATTGTCACTATGGCCGACGACCAAGAAACGGCGATCGGTAAATTCACGGATTGTTTCAGCTAATTGCACAATAGCCGCTTCACCTTCTGCTTTTAATTTGGTGCCACCCGGCGGGAAGAGAATATCATTGGAGAGCTGCACCATCATCTGGCCTTTTCTGATAGTAACCTTTAAAGTACCGGCATCGATCATGCTGCGCAGTTTATTTAAGAGCTGTGAATACTGAGCCGAACGCTTTTCGGCTGCCATACGCAAACGGCGCAGTGATTCCAGCTCTTCTTCCATTTTGTTCTTTTCATTAGCCATGCGGGAACGCTCGTCGGTGAGCTCTTCCACATTTTGGCCCATAGTGGCCAGCTGGCTGGAGAGAGTGGCGTTGCGCTCCATAGCCAGATTCAGGCGATCGTCGCTATCTTGCTTTTCGGCACTTAATTTATTGTAATCATTCTCCTTGGCCGTAAGCTTTTTGTTGGTTTCATCCAATTCGCTGTTAGTCTTTTTTAAAGCTTCTTGATTTTCGGCCAGCTGACGCAGGGTATCTTCATAAACAGACTTTTTCACACAGCTGTTCATGGCTAAAAGTGTGCCCAGCATAACCATTATTGCGGGGATTTTTTTCATTATTTTACCTCCATTTTTTGGCTAACTTGTGGACATTTTCCACAGGGGCGCTCTTTTAGCACGGATATTTTTTTAGATCAAGCAGGAAGAAACGCAGGCCTGAAGAGTAGGAAACTCTTTTCAGATTTTTAAGTGACTCGGCTCATCAACAGTCACCTGATGGGCAAGCAGGCGGAAAAGTCGCGGACTGATACCCTTAACCCGCAAGAGCTCACTGGTATCATTAAAGGGATGAATCTTCCGATATTCAATTATTTCATTTGCCTTATAGAGGCCGATTCCCGGAAGTTGCACCAGCTCACTCATCCCGGCTGTATTAATATTGACCACCCGCACCACCTTGGCTTCGATAGCCGCTTCTGCTGCCGACATCATGCCAAAATAGGCGGTTACAGCGGCTATGGTTACAATTTTAATAATGCGTATCATTTTTCGCTCCTCTTCTGTTTTAGACTCTCGCGGCTTGCCATCAAGTAGCTGTAATCAGTGCAATTTCGGCTCCAAATCCCTAATGTGCAATTTAAAACTCTTGGGTGTGGCGTCGAGTAGCACATTTATGGAGTTGTCGCGGTTGACAAAGGCTGTCCCCATGCGCATCCATATAGGCTTTTCCAGGTGCTCGTTTTCCACTACGCTCCATACTCCTTTGATGTTGTGGTTTACTGGACGACCGGTGTTTTTCTGACTAAGTTCCTGTTTCATGGTTTTGCTCCTTTCCGCCTTCCTGGCGGTTTGCTGTTCGCTATTTCCAGTTTGCAAAAAGCGTGCCAACTTTGATTTCCAAAGATATCACATTGAAAACATTAAGCATTTATGTTTTTTTGACATTATTTTTCAAAAGTGTCTCAAAGTGTGTCAGGTGTGCCAAAAGTGTGTCAGGTGTGCCAAAAGTGTGTCAAAAGTGTGTCAGGTGACACACTTGATACACTTATTTCTGGCAAGTTAGCGGCAAATTAGTTTAGAATATCTCCGCCTTTTTTTTGAGGATGCTCAGGATGAAAAAATATCTTGTACCGCTTATAATGCTTTTAACCACTATGTGTCAGCCCCTCTCGGCCGGTAACAGTGCCCCGGCACCGGCCGCCCAAAGCGCGGAAGCTAAGCCGAATACACCGCCGGTAGCCGAAGAAAAAACACCGGAACCCACTCCGCCGCCGCCAAGCCAAACGGCCGAGGTGGCCAGGAAAGCACCAATCGAAGCGCTCGAAGTCGAAATGCCTGCGGTTAAACTCAGTGTGGCTATTGTCGTTGATGGAGAACTCTCCCCCATGACGCCGAGCGATATCAACCTCATTCTCTCCACAGCGCAAAAAACCATGGCCGAAAAACTGGCCTATAACAATATCTCCTTCGAGATAAAAAAAACTATGACTGTGGAAGAATTTATTGATAGCAGTCTGAAAAATGCCGAATCTTGCCGCAAAAATCTGGAAGACAAACGCTATAGTCTCGATAAGGAGCCGGATTTTACTCCTTTTAGAAATGATATTCTCACTTTTTTAAAGCGCTGGGAATTAGACGAACTAAAGGAATTTTTCTCTAAAGAAAAAGCCGCCGCTTATAAAAAGCATGAAGATCTCATAGATGACATCATCACAGTCTATAAAGAAAAAGTTAATAAAATAAAGAGCATAAATCTGCCAAACGGCAATAGCCTTTTGAGCCCGCAAAAAGCGCCCTACCGCTCTTATGTCAACTGGATTTGCGCTATGCAGGGGCAAACCGCTTACGATATTGTTTTAACGAATGAATTTGTCCTTTACGATCTTATAACCGAGCCTTACCCCCACTCCATCTTCCAAAAATGTAAAGTCGGCGGCGCTTCCCTCAAAAGCCCTTCCCGCAAAATTATGCCGCAAAGAGCTCTTTTTGCTTCTACTTTCGGCATTGAAAATAAATTGCCCTTTTTCGACGAAGACCCGGCCGGCAATATCAGTCACGAGGAAAAACAGAAAATCACTGGCATGTTTATTCTGGCCCATGAACTGGGTCACGCCATTTTTAAGTTGCCCGATTTTTACGACCACCCCGACACCTGCCTAATGACAACAAAAGCCGAAACAGATTACATAACTGGCTATAATCTTTTGAAAAATAATCCCGGCACCTGTCCCAAATGCCAACCTTGGGTAGAAGCGCGCCGTCACTATTTCAGAGCGCTGGAACTCTACAGTCAGAAAAAATATGAAGAAGCTATCGACTTCTTCAAAAAAGTCATCAAAGAGACTCCAAAACATATCGACGGCTCTTATCGCTCAATGCTGGCCGATGTCGTGATAAATATTGCCAAATGTTATCATGATATGGGTAATGCCAAAGAAGCTAAGCGCTGGCTGAAATCAGCCCGCAATGCCGATCAGTATAACGAAACTCCGGCCGCGCTTTGGCAAACCTGGTTCGGCGAAAAAATGCCTTAATTATCTTCACTTAAATTATTTTTTCTTAGATTTTTTGCTCCCGCTCTCTTTCATGGAAGCAAATGTTTTGTTGGCTAGCATGGATTCGTAATTCCATTCGATATAAGCTTTAATAACGTGGTACATATCGTAGCGCAGAAAGCGACCTGTGTCATTATCTTTGCGGTTATCAATATACTTGGTGAGCCCATAATGGACTTTAAGCGAAAAGCCCATGGGAAATTGCTGGGTAACAAAAATATACCAATCAACGGTTGGCTCGCCTCGGTCAGAATAATAAGTGCCAATATCGTATTCCGGATTGTTGTGATACCAATACTTTAACTTAGTAGAAATATTAGTATATTTCCAAGGCTTATAGCTAAGAAGCAGCCAGAGTTTTAAAGTATAATCAAATCTATCGGTATATTTAGTAACGCCTTCAAAGTTATTTATAAGCGCAAGAGTGATATTGAGCGGTTTATAAGCATTAGTCTGCCCTTGAATGGCCGCCTGCACCTGCTCACCGCGCCCTTCCACATATAAACCGGATAAATTGGCTCTTGCGGCATAGGCATTGCCCTTTTCCTCACCATTATCATTGAGATAAGAATAACCATTAACACTAATATCTTTGTTTTTATAAGAAGCCCATAAAGTGATGGTATTGCGCGGTGCCGGATGAATAACAAAGCGCTGGGTAAGAGCTATATCGGTAATCCAGGGCTCATTAGCCATTTGATAAATTTTGCCGTTATCCAGCTTTACCTCGGTAAAAGGGTGGCTCCAAATATCAAAATCGGTAGTAAGGCGCAGATATTTTATCGGCCGATAAGTAACCACATAGCGATTACCGAATTCGTTTCTATTTCTTTTACCTAAAATCTCATCGGCAGCCGCCTGGCCTCTACAATATGGATTATCGTAAAGGGCATTGTAAAAGCGCATTTTCCATGTAATATCAAGCTCTTTTAGCGGTGAGGCCTCCAAGCGATAAACGGCACCTACACCTTTATTATCTTGAATTGAGGCTTCAAAGCCCATATCCACCACCCCTATGCCGATAGCTCCATAAGCGCCAAAAGCATAAATAGAAGCGCGCCCCGGATAAGAGGAAGTAAGCGAAAACATAGCCCCGGGAATTTCATCACTAAAGAGCCATTGGGAAGCATAGCCAAGAACACCGAAATGGGTGCGATCATTTAGGTTATAAGCCACCTGGCCACCAAAGAGGCGCTCCTGATAAAAGCGGTACATGGTGGCATATTGATGCGAAAAGGTAAGCGTGCCCTCTTTGGTTTCATAACGGCTATAAATACGGCTGCTATGGCAAAAACCATCACTACCGCAAGTATAAGTTTTGAGCGGATCGCCGCTATTGCAATCTGAATTAGTATTGCAAGCAATAAGTTCGCCTTCATCATCTGCGCCATACCAAAAATCGTATTGATAAATATCTTCTTTTTTGTATGAGAGAAATACCGAGGCGGTCATCCAGCCCTTAGGCAAACGCAAATTGTCAAAAGTAGCCGCAATACCTAAAAGAGACTTTTCCGGACGCACTGTACCGCTGTTATTGTTTTCATAATAATGCAGCGGAGTGGCAATGCCGTTGGGGCGCGCTTTGCCGGTGGAATCAAAGGTGAGTTTTTCACCGAAACCAATGTTATATGAACCTAAAATAGTTTTAAACCAAGGGCCTTCCACCATGCCGTACATACCATCAAAAGAGTAGGCCATGGCATTGGGATTTTTCACCATTAAGTAGTTGTTATCTTTATTAAAAAAGAAATTTTTATTTAATTCGCGCACGGTCATTAAAGTACCGATGCTTATTTTGTAATCTTTAATTTGAACAGTAGATTCACCTTTTAAATATAAACCTGGTAAATGGTCTTTTTCATTTAAAGGTTCTTCGCGGCCGGATCCTTTATATTGAATATAGCCAAGGCGGGCACTGCCGGTAACCGGCACTTTGTCCAATTTTTTTTGGCCATCAGGCAATTTTAAGAAGGGGATTATCTCTTCCCAAATTTCGCCGGGCACTTCTTCTATTTGCTGTAAATCGGCCATAGAGCTAAAACGCCCGAGCTCTTTTCTTTTATTTAAAATGGCATCAGCCATGCGCGCCGTTATACCAGGCAGTTGCAAAAAGTCGTTATAACGAGCGCGATTAACATCCAGGCCGTCGCGGAGCATATTTATGAGATTATTAACTGTCTCTTCGTCTTCAATAAGGCCCAGGGTATAGGCATCGTTTATGTCTTCTTCGTCCTGAATGGGCACTTCAAATTCGTATTCAAAAGCTCCGGCCCTCCCGGGCCAGGCAAGGAAAGCGCCGATAATTATTAATGATTTAAAATATTTTGTTCGGAAACAGGGAGAAAACATCATTGTGGTATCCCCTTTCGTTATACTAGAGTATATTGTCTTTTTAGAAAGTTCAATTACTTGGACTTAAAAGGAGAAATTTTATGCAAAAAAAGATCCTGAAAGTGACCAACAAACTCTTACTAACCGCCGCTCTTATCACCTTTTCGGCTTGCGGCCCCAAATATGCACCCAAAGCCGGGGCCAGTACTCAAGGAGCACTCACCTGCTTTGATATAAGTCACAGCCAAAAAGAAAAGCCGGCCAGCTGTGAAGTCTCGGCCGTTGTTGCCGATGGCAGCTCCATTATCATGGGCAGCGACAAAGATATGCCGGAAGCTAATAGCTCCCTTTTGGTGATGAATGAAGCCGGGGAATTAAAAGGCTCTCTTTCGCACCCGCTCTTTGCGCGCATTCGCAAAATAGAGGCTTTAAGCCGCTCTACCGACGGTGCTTGGATAGTGGTAAGCAGCGCTTTCAGCTACTATGAGCCGGAAAAAGCCTGGAATAATCGCCACAGTATGCTCATCGCCTGGCCGGCCGGTAAACCGGAAGCAGCTGAGCTTTTGGCTCCCAAACTGGTGGACGGCGAAGAGAGCTCCATTATGCTGAATGGGGCCATGCGCGAGGCTTTAAAGAGCGAAAAATGGCCCAAAGGCCCGCCCTATTTCAAAGTGGAAGGCATGACGCTAACCAGTGATAATAAAATACTTTTTGGTGTGCGCGAGCAAGGCGCGACTTGGGAAGATTTTGAATATACGCGCACTATTTTGGCTATGGATTATGCCATAAAAGACGGCCACTTCACCGTAAGCGGCCAGATAAGCAAAGTGGCCGATTTGGCCCTGCCGCCGCTGGCCGGGGTAAGCGCTCTGCCTGCTCTCTCCGACCTGGCTTTTGACGCAGAGCATAATATTCTCTATGTGCTCACCAGTTTTGAGGGCGAAAAAGCACCCTGCCCCTGGAGCGATACCGAGAGTAAACTGGGCGGAATGCTCTTTTGGCTTCCTTATAAAGACTTAAAAGATGGCGCCGTTTTGCAAAACAAAGGACTGGAAAACCTCAAATTTACACACAAATCAGAGGGCGTAGCTATCCTGCCCGGCAATAAACTTATTATTGTGCACGACGACGACCGCGACCTAGGCGATAAATGGCCGCGTACTTTAAATCAGTCACTCTTTGAAATAATCGAGCTTAAATAATGGCTTTTCTTGAGGCTGTGCCCAATTTTTCCACGGCAAATGAAAAAGTGCTGGCCGCTATAGTAGAGGCTGCCGGCCAGGAAGTAAAAGTGCTCTCAGCCGAAGTAAGTAGCGGCGCTGGGCGGGCGGTTATTACTCTGGCCGGTGCGCCAGACGCTATGCTAACGGCTCTTTTTGATATGGCAAAAGTCGCCAAAAATCAAATAGATATGTGCAAATATGCCGGTGTACACCCGGCTATCGGCGCCCTGGATGTCTGCCCGCTGGTGCCGCTTAAAGGGCTTACTATGGCTGAGGCCGTAAAATGGTCACACATTTTAGGAGAGCGCCTGGGGAGCGAGCTAAAAGTGCCGGTTTTCCTTTATGAAAATTCAGCCCAAAAACCAGAGCGTCGCCAGTTGGAAAATATTCGCCGCGGTGGCTATGCACACCTGAAGGAAAAATTGGCCCGCCCGGAGTGGCAGCCCGATTACGGCCCGGCCACTTTTTTACCAAGCTATGGGGCTACGGTACTTGGAGCTCGCCTGCCGCTCATTGCTTTTAATGTGAATCTCGCCACCAAAGAGGTAAAAATAGCTAAAGAAATTGCCCGCCGCATCAGAAGCTCCGGCGATGGTAAACGGCCGGGCCGGCTTAAATATGTAAAGGCCATCGGCTGGTATATTGCCGATTTCGACAAAGTGCAAGTTAGCATGAATATTACTGATTTTACAAAGACCTCTATCTTGGAGGCTTTTCTCTCGGTAAAAGAAGAGGCTCAAAAACTGGGTAGCGAGGTAACGGGCAGTGAGCTTATAGGCCTGGCTCCGCAGGCCGCTTTGCCAGCAGAGTGGATCCCCCTTTTGGGCTTAAATGAGCTAAAGCCTTTTGATAAGCAGAAAAAGATAATTGAGAATGTGCTTAATTTTGATTAAATAGAAAAAGAGACGCTTTATAGAGCGGAGGAAAATAAAATATGACACAAAATGGGCAAGTTGAAATTCATCCATTGGCCTATGTCCACCCCAAAGCAGAGCTCGGCGTGGGAGTAACTGTCGGCCCTTTTGCCGTAATAGAAGAGCATGTTAAAATAGGTGATAATTCCATTATCCACACCCATGGCATCGTGCGTTCTTACACCACCATGGGCAAAGAATGTGTAGTACATCCACACGCCGTAGTTGGCGATATTGCTCAAGATTTTAAATATAAAGGCGAGCGGAGCTACACCGAAATAGGTGATAATTGCACCTTCCGCGAGGGCTCCACCGTGCACCGGGGCACCACTGAGGATTCGGTGACCAAACTGGGCAACCGCGTTTATATGATGGCCCAGGCCCATGTGGCCCACAACTGCATAGTGGGCGACAGAGTGCTTTTAGTTAACGGTTCAGCTCTTGGCGGCTATGTGGAAGTTGCCGAATGCGCCTTTGTCTCGGCCTTTGTCGGCGTGCATCAATTCAGCAAAATCGGTGCTTATTCACTCATTGCCGCCGATACTAAAATCGACCTTGATGTGCCGCCTTTTGTCATCATCGACGGCTACCCGAGAGCCATTTGCAAGCTCAACCGCATTGGCATGGAGCGCAACGGTTTTACCAAAGAAGACGCTGATTTAATAGAATCTGCCTATGTGGCTATCAGTAAAGCCGAGCACCCCATGGCCGCCGGCCGTGAGCTGGCCAGCGCCGAAAATCCCCTTTTAAGGCGCATCGGAGAATTTTATCAACACTCAGCCCGCGGGGTAATTCACCGCTTTAATTTTGCCGGCGAGTAATAGGAGGAATCATGAATAAGCAGGCTAAATTATTTGCTATTTTTTTGGCACCGCTTTTCTTTCCCTCTTGCTATGGAGAATATGACAACGGAGCCAGGCTCTTGCCGATAGCCGATGCCGGTAGTGATCTTAAGTTTGTTTGCCCGGCTCTTTGCAAAGATTATAATCAGCCGCAACCTCTTGACGGCTCTGCCAGCCGCGATCCGCTGGGTGAAGAGCTCGCTTACAAGTGGAATATAGTGAGCAAGCCGGAAAAGACCAATTTTGGCGTGGCTCTTAGGAATCCCGAAACCGAGCAACCTTTTTTTACTGTCCACAGCGCCGGTGAATATGTCTTTTCTCTGGTGGTAACAGCTGGAGACCGCGAAAGCGAACCGGATTATGTAACTGTAACAGTTGTTGAGAACAGCGCCGACGGCAGTAGCGATTAATAAAAACTGCGCCCAAGGAGCGGCACTTGAAAAAAATTTTGGCCATTATCTCTTTTATCCTCGGCCTTTTGGTTGGTACCTTTGCCTTAGGCCCATTTACCTATAGCTATATGGCCAAACAAAAAGCCTTAAAAAAGAAAGCCTTGGAGCCGTCGCAGGTAGTAGCGAAACTCCGGGAAAGTGCCGATTTGGTAACCACAGAAGTTACAGTACGCAAGCTGGGCCTTTACGATTCCAAAGAAAGTGAGCAGGTTTTACTTAATAATCCCTCCAGTTGGAAATTAGGTGACCGCTTTTGCGTAATTCCGGTGGAAGTTAATCTTAAATACGGCTTTAATATGCTGAGCCTAAGTCCCAAAGATATTAAAATTTCTTTAGATAACAAGGAAATAGAAGTATCTCTCCCGCCACCGGAACTCATCGACCATGACTATGGCCTGAATCTCTCAACCAAAGCCATGTGCTATAATTCTTTACTTTCTTCAAAAGTTGGCCATGAGCTTAAAGAAAAAGTGCGTTTTGCCGCTTATGAGGCTGTTTTAAAAGAAAATATTTTAGGCGAAGTAGGCGGCGAGGTACGGCGCAATGCGCAGCTTTTTTTTGAAAGCCTCTTAAAAAGCCTGGGCTATGAAAAGGTAATCGTGGTGGTGCGCCAATGAAAAATATGTATATCTATCTTGCTATTTTTCTTGGTGTTTTTTTAGGAAGCTGCGGCCCTTCTCTGCCGGATGACGCTTTAATTTTGGAGAATACCATGACCCGCATTGAGGCAGTGCGCCCGCGCGGGGAGCTCTATGTTTTAAGTGCCCTTTTGGAAGATTTTGATTCCGAGATATTGGAAGGAACCTTTGCCAATCACTATGCCGTGCAAGTAGTGAAAGCCCGTTGCAGTTACCTGCTTGATTTGGAAAAAGTAAGTTATAAACCGGAGATAAGCGCGGCCGGACCGATAATAAAAGTCACCATGCCCGCCCCTAAAGTCTATTGCTCAACCCAAAAAACGCCTTTTTACAGCGATGACGAAGCCTTTTGGGCCGGGCAGCGTTCAAGTGCGGCTAATGACAAAATTAAAGGCTTTGTAGCTAGCCGCATCAGGCAAACTTTCGATAGTGCGGAAAACCGCCAAAAAGCGCGCGAATATGGACAGAAAGTAATAGCAAAAACACTAGAACTATTAGGAATTAAAGCTGAATTTGCAGAGTAATTTTAAAAAGATTGCCTAATTTTCGCCATAAGTTTATATCGCTTTATTAGGAGGCTTAAATGCACTTTTATAAATATAGCGGTTTAGGAAATGATTTCATTTTAGTTGAAGGCTCGGCAGCGCACAGCATGAGCGGCCCTTTGGCCCGGCTCCTTTGCAATCGCCACTTTGGCATCGGCGCCGACGGCGTCTTGGTGCTTTTACCCTCACCGCACCCTGATATGACCGCCCGCATGATTATCTATAACTCCGACGGATCTTTGGCCGAAATGTGTGGCAACGGCATTCGCTGCCTGGCTTATCATGCCTATCGTTTTGGCTGGAGCGACTCGCCAAATATGGAAATTATCACCGACGCCGGAGTAAAAAACGTGCATGTGGCGGTAAAATCGGCCGTGGAAGCTATGGTGACGGTGGATATGGGGACAATTGCTTATGCTGCCGACAATTTGCCACAGGTAAATGAAGATGGTTTTGTCGAAAGTAAACTGCCAGACGGAAAAACAGTAAAAATTTACCCGGCCTCAGCTGGCAATCCCCATGCTATAATTTTGCTCGACCCAGATGACGATCCGCAGCTATGGGCTGAAAATTACGGCAGTTTTTTAGAACATTTGCCTATTTTCCCGGCCAAAACCAATGTAGAATTTGTAAAGAAAATTTCCGCTAAAGAATACGAAGTAGTGGTGCATGAACGGGGCTGCGGCATTACCTTGGCCTGCGGCACCGGCGCCACATCGGTAGCCTCTTTGATGATGGATCGCTTTAACGCTCCAAAAGACGAGCTCTCGATAAAGCTCCCCGGCGGCCTCTTAACTTTTAAGCGCCTTGCTAGCGGTAACATGGAAATGTGCGGCCCGGCCCGCCTGGTTTTCAGCGGTGAAGCGAGTTGCTAATGGCCGATAATTCCTCAGTATTTCCCCATATTCTTATTGTTGATGACGAGGAGGAAATACGCCGCTCTCTGGAAAAAATCTTTAAAAAAGAGAATTTTACCGTCACCACCGCCGCCAGTAGCGAAGAGGCCTTAGTTTCTATTGAAAACAGCGAACCGGATATTGTTCTGACCGACCTTTTCATGCCCGGCCTGGGCGGGATGGAACTTTTGCGCTCCTTAAAAAAGAATCACCCCGACTTAGACGTCATCGTCATGACGGCCTACGGCACCATAGACACCGCCGGGGAGGTTTTTAAAGGGGGCGCCGCCGATTTTATTACCAAGCCCTTAAAGCGTCAGGAAGTAGTAAAAGCGGTAAATCTGGCCATAGGCCGCAAAGAACTTATTAAAGAAAATAAAGCACTTAAGTTTAAAATAGCCACAGGTGACCAGGATAAGCCGGTTTTTGCCAGCGCCAATATGCAGCGCCTTTTGGAGACAGTAAAGCAGGCGGCGGCTACCGATGTCACCATTTTGCTAACCGGCGAAAGCGGCACCGGTAAAGAGGTATTTGCTCATATTATCCATGATAATTCGCAATTTGCCGCCGGCCCCTTTGTGGCGGTAAACTGTGCGGCCCTGCCGGAAAATATTTTGGAAAGCGAGCTATTTGGCCACGAAAAAGGCGCTTTTACCGGAGCTATTGAACGCCATGTCGGGCGTTTTGAGCGGGCCGATGGCGGTACGCTTTTTTTGGATGAAGTAGGCGAGATGTCGCCGGCCCTGCAGGTGCGCCTTTTGCGCGTTTTGCAAGACGGCACTTTTGAGCGGGTAGGCGGGCAAAAGAGCATCACTGTAAAAACCCGCATTATTGCCGCCACCAACATTGATCTAAATAAAGCTGTCAGCGAAGGGCGTTTTAGAGAAGATCTTTTCTATCGCCTGAACGTAGTTAGTGTGCATTTGCCGCCGCTCCGCGACAGAGTGATGGATATTGCTCCGCTTTCCGCCCATTTTGTTGATCTTTTTGCCAAGCGTTATAATAAAAATGTAACCATTGCGGAAAATACTATAGATATATTAGAGAGTTACACTTGGCCTGGCAATGTGCGCGAATTAGCCAATGTTATTGAAAGAGCTCTGGCTTTGGCCCAGCCGGGCGGGCTTATTACTCCCAATGATTTGCCACCGGCCCTTAAAGCTTCCGGTCACAGGCCATTGTCACAAGATGATGAAAATATTATAAAAATTCCCTTTGGCATGAAGCTTGATGAAGTAGAAGATTTGCTCATCCGCGAAACTCTTAAGCGCACCGGCGGCGATAAGCGCAAAGCGGCGGGCATTTTGGGCATAAATGCTCGCACCATCTACCGGCGCCTGGGCGATGAACGCCCAGATGATGAAAGCTAAAAGGCGCTTTTGCTATGAAGATAATTACTTCTTTTTTGCAAAAAATCGGCCATGTTACGCTCATTATCTGCTCATTACTCAGTGATTTATTCAAAGGAAAAATATCTTTTAGGGAAATAGTATTTCAGGCCTTTAATATCGGCAACCGTTCCTTCTTTTTCTACTCGGTCACCATGGCTTTTTTGGGGGCTATCCTCATTACCATGGCCTGCAACGAAGCTAAAAAGATGATTGCCGACCTCTCGATGATTGGGCCTATCTACCTTGAAACACTAATAAATATTTTTGCACCTACTTGCGGCAGTGTCATCATTGCCACCAGAGTGAGCACCGGTATTGCCGCCGAACTGGCCACCATGAAGGTGACCGAGCAGACCGATGCTCTGCGCCTCTGCGGCGGCGATCCACTCTCTTATTTAGTGGCCCCGCGCGTTTTGGCCGGAGCTGTTATCTCGCCGCTCCTTGCCATTTACGGCGTAGCTCTTTCCTTTTTTGTGGGCGGCATGGTGGCTCACGCCAATTTTGGCATTGGCTATGAGAGCTATTTTTCTTTGCGCTTCGTTAAAGGGCACAGTGTGATAAGCGGCCTTTATAAAGCTCATGTGCACGGCGTCACCATGACAGCCATTGCCTGCTACTTTGGCCTAAAGGCCCACGGCGGATCCATCGGCGTAGGCAGAGCCACCACCAAAGCGGTAATTTATGCGATTTTGCTCATTTTAGTGCTCGATTTTGTCATCAGCGGCGTGTCGTTCTGGATACGGTGAGGATAAGACTATCAGATTACGATAGTGCAAAAAACTTTTTTCACTTTTTTGCGATTTTTTGGGGAGAACGGGATTTTTAGGAGCCTTACTTGCCGGCCTCTTCCAAGCCTTTAGCTAATTTGCTATACTGCGCCGCCGGAGGTAGCTATGGGCATCTATCTGAATCCAAGTAACGACAATTTCCGCCGCACCCTGCGGGCTCCCATTTATGTTGATAAAACCATGATGATTGCCGAGGTGGAGCGGCTCGCCTCTATGGACACCACTTATCTCTGCGTCTCGCGCCCGCGCCGCTTTGGTAAAACCATCGCCGGCAATATGCTCTCAGCTTACTACTCCAAAGGTTGTGATTCCCGTGAGCTCTTTAAACCCTTAAAAATATCCGGCTGGGAAGGCTTTTTGGAAAATCTAAATAAATTCAATGTAATAAAGCTGGATATAAATAGCGAATTTCGCAATACGCGCCAGCCGGAAGAGCTTATAAACGAGATAACAGATAAAATTTTAGCTGAAATGGTGGCGGAATTTCCTGGGGCGGGCATTAAGGCGAATATGCCTCTGGCTGATGGTATACTGGCTATTTATAAGCAAACAGGTGAAAAATTTGTTATAATCATGGATGAATACGATGTTTTAATCCGTGAAGAAATTTCGCCTGCTCTTTTTACCAAATATCTTAATTTTTTAAATGGCCTCTTTAAGAGCGACACGGTGCGCCCGGCTATCCACTTTGCTTATTTAACCGGTATTTTACCCATAGTGCGCGACAGAGTGCAGTCAAAACTCAATAATTTTAGGGAATTTACCATTTTGGACGGCGGGTCGCTGGCGGAATTTATCGGTTTTACCGAGAGTGAAGTAAAGGAGCTTTGCGCCAAATATAGTGTCTCTTTTGCCGAGTGCAAGCGCTGGTACGACGGCTATAAGCAGCGCGGTTTTGAAATATATAACCCGGAGTCGGTAGTGCGCTCCTTAGAAGAAGGCATTTTCGATAATTATTGGGGTAAAACTTCCACTTATGCGGTCATAAGTGACCGTATTCAGGCCAATTTTGCCGGCATGAAAGATGATGTCATAAAAATGCTGGCCGGGGAAAATGTGCCGGTAAATGTCACCCGCTACATGAATACTATGACCGATTTTTCTACCCGGGGCGACGCTTTTACTTACCTCATCCATGTGGGCTATTTGGCTTATAACCGCGAAGATAGCAGCTGCCGCATACCTAATAAAGAGGTGCGCCAGGAGTGGTTTAACGCTATCGAAGCCAATGACGATTACGCGGTGACTAACCATATTATTGAATCATCACGCGAACTTTTGGAAGAGACTTTAAGGAAAAACAGCGAAGCGGTGGCTCTCGCCCTCGATGAGAGCCATATTCATGTAACCAGTAACCGGAGTTACAATAACGAAGATGCTCTCCAGAGCGCTATTTACCTCTCTTACATATATGCTCTAAATAAATACACAATTATCAAAGAGATGACCACCGGCAAAGGCTTTGCCGATGTGGTCTTTATCCCCTTTGTGCAAAATTTGCCAGCCATGATAATTGAGCTCAAGAGAAATAGCTCCACTGAGTCGGCGCTCAGCCAGATAAGAGAGAAAAAATATTTTGCCTCTTTAAATGGCTATAGTGGCAATCTCCTCTTTATCGGCGTGAATTATGATGAAAAGAATAAGACGCACGAGTGCCAGATAGAAGAATTTAACCTTAGCTTATAGTAAATAGCTGATGCCAAAATTGTCATAAATGAAAGGCCAAATATGCTATACCACACGCCTGGGTGTGCATAGACCATTACAACATCACACCTACAATTAAGCGAGAAAACTTATGGAAAATATAAAAGAATTTACTAATGAGCTGGCAGGATATCTGGCGGCACTTAATCTGACTCTGCCGAATAGTGCGTTAGGCGCCATTTACAGCCACTTTGCCACTTTGGAAAAATGGAAACACGAAACAAATCTTATAAGCAAAAACGCCACTTTTAGCGAAATTGTGCAAAATCATTATGCCGATTCGCTGGCGGCACTGGGGTGTGTAGAAGAAAAGGCGGTAGTAGATGTGGGCAGCGGTGCCGGCTTTCCCGGTTTTCCGCTGGCGGCAGCGCTCCCTGATAAAAAATTCTACCTCATTGAGCCCCGGCGCCTCAGAGTGCTGTTTTTAGAAAAGGCAAAAAACGAAACAGCCCTTAAGAATATAGAAATTCAGCAAAAGCGCCTTGAGACAGCCGCTTTGCCTAAAGGTGAATATGCCCTTATTCAGCGGGCTGTTTTTCCGCCGGACGAGCTCTGGAAAAAGCTGGCCGCTTTTTCTCCCAGGCCCAGTGCTGTTATCACCTGGTCGGTGCCAAATATTATGGAAAAAAACGATAGCGGCGCTAAAAAAGCCGGTTACCACAAAGTATGCGAGCGCGTTTTTCCCTGGAATGAGGAGCGGGTTATTGGGCGCTATGCGCTAAATAGTGCCGATTAAGAACCGAGCACTTTTTAATTTTTATTTTAATTTTATAAAGTTATTAGACAATTTGACAAAAAAATAGAATAATTTAGTAAATTTTGAGTCAAGGTCAATAAAGACCGCTCAAGCAATTGTTTAAGGAGTATGTAATGAAGAAACTGAGCAGCAAAATTTTCTTTCTGAGCTTGGCCCTGGCACTTTCGCTGGGAGCTTGCAAAGAGGACCCCAAAAAAACATCAGATGAGAATAAGCAAAATTCCCAAAAAGATCCCGGCAATAATCAAAAAAACAATAACGATGCCCAAAGCGATGCCGACGCCAAAAGCGATGCAGATAGCCTGCCTCCGCCCTTTACTCCCACTAAAGAGGGTGACCAATGTTCTAATTTACTCGGCTATATTTGTGATGACCAAGGCAAGAATTTGCTTTTTTGCGGCGACGGAATATTAGTTAAAGCCGAGTGCGGTACTGATTTTTCTTGCCATACTGAAACATATAAAAACTTTAAATTTGCTCAATGTGTTCATGAAGATATGTTTTTTGATTCCTGCGATGAAGCTTGGCAAGATTATAACATTGACAGTGCTACCGAGGTGTGCGGCGGCGCCGGTAGCGAATTTGTCGAAGATCTGCCTGATGAAATAATGACTACCTGGATTGATGAAGGTTATCTTGTAGGCGAATTTTCTGATTGTGTGGCTCTTGATAACCAAAAATTCACTATTGAAACACTTGGTGCACTCAGAATTTGTGCTAACTGCCATATAGGTGACAATAAAGCATTAGAATGCACCCAATATGATGACGATATCGGTGCCAAAGCCCAAGAAAACGACATTTGTGTGCATGCTGATTTTGTCCCCAGGCGCATTGAAAATAATAAAAGCGCTCTTTATTGCCAATATATTGAAGATGAAAATGATAAAGATGTTGAAGATATTGGTAAAGTCGCGAAATTTACTTGCCCGGAAAATTTGGAAGTAGCTTTTGCCTTAAATACAGCTCGTTTTGGAGACGGCAAAGGTGTTGCATGCATTGATTCTAAGGAAAAAGAGTGCAGCGGTGATATTTGGGTATGCGAAAACAAAAATAACAAAGAGGTATCAACTCTGGTTAAAGCCTGTGCCAATACCGATAAAGGGCGCCATTATGTAGCTCCCAATAACTCCAGCTGGCTTAGATTTGATTCACAAGATTCCGTTGAATGTAAAAATGGCTGCAACAAAGCCACCGGCTTATGCAAATAAGCGCTGATTTTTAGTAACTCTCCCCTCCCCCAAAACCACCGCCACTATCTTCGCTGTAAACGAACCCTTCTCCTTTGCACGACCAGGCCCCTCTGGGCCAAGGTTATTCAATAAAAATAGCTTTATTTATGACATCTTACGAAATATATATCTTCTTGTTTGTCTTAAAAACAAGAGGTCACACTTGAGACCAGATCTGGGTAGCCGCCTCCGGCTTAGCCAGGGCTGGCCGCACCGGCACCTGGCTAGTGTTCAGTAGTTTTAGGCGCCCGCCGCAGGCGGAGGGATCGCGCTAATTTTTCAAAATTTTACAGGGTACCCTGTATATTAGGTATTAAAATACCTAAACCATTTTTCCGTGCCCATTGGCACAAGGAGCGCAGTATGAAGAAGTGTAAAGTCTTAGTCTCAGTAGTGTTAACTCTAGCCCTAGCTGCCTGCGGCGGTGCCGGCGAGCAGGGGCCAGCTGGTCCAGAG
>JAEEGL015514188.1_pt1 | contig 27140 bp, 16 predicted proteins | sample 9134231 | NCBI WGS metagenome assembly JAEEGL01 (sample SAMN16246548, study PRJNA631951) | gut metagenome | biome: gut microbiome; feature: rumen; material: fiber-attached | host: Bos | place: Iran: Karaj | collected 2018-10 | reverse complement strand
GACGGCAAAGCTCGCCCTTCTGGTCTCAAGGCGGTCTGAACATATTCTTCAATGTTATATGTATTAGTTATCTTTTTAATAACAATGTGTGCAAAATGCAATTTTTCAGTAGATTTCTTTGATATTTCGGAAAATTGACCATTAAAAGCACAAAAAGAGAGTGAAAAAGTTGTATAGTTGTACAACTTTTCGTAAATTTGCAGCAGATGTGACACAAGGGGTCTGTCCCTCCGTGACATTAAACTTAAGGAGGAGTATAGAAATGAAAGAAAATGAAATGATCTACGACATCAGTGCTGAACTTGAACAGGAGTTTGGCCCCAAAGGTTCTGCAACCCGCAAGGCAGCTGAGGATAAGGCATGGGAAGAGTACAACGCTCAGATACTTCTGGATGCCCGCAAGAATGCTGGCCTTACCCAGCAGGAACTGGCAGAAAGGATTGGTGCAAACAAGGGCTATGTGTCACGTTTGGAGCGTGGTCTTACCATCCCGTCTGTTTCAACCCTCTATCGCATTGCCGCAGCAATGGGCTTGACAGTAGAGTTACGTCCTATCGCATAGCATTTCATGATTCATAATAGCTAAAAAACACCTTATGTAACTGCGTAACTGCGTGCAGGCAAAGAACTACATGACTGGAATCTATTTGAACAGGCCATTGAAAAAACCGCCGATGGCGCTGCCCACACGTTTTGCTGCGTTGGCGATACTGTCACCGGTAGCTTCTACTCCTGCACCGAATTGGTTACCGCGGTACTCCAACATCTTCTTCGTATAGCGCCCTTTCAAAGTGTTGTATTCCTCCACCTGACGATTCGTCAACTGGGGCTTCAACTTGCGATACTGCATCATCAAGGTATCCTGCCTGGCTATCAAAGAGTCGGCCATTGGCTTTGTGAAGGAAGGCTGGGCTACTACAAATTCAGCAAACTCCCTATATGCATTCATAAACTTCAGTGTATCGCTATCCAGAACTTTTGCATTGGCTACCGTCAGGCACATCAGTGCCATCAGAATTACAGTGATTCTCTTCATCGTTATTTCCGTTGCTAATAAATACGCTGCAAAAGTACAACAATAAATGATAATACATCCTATCGTTGACGTTTTTTCAGTTTTTTTTCAAATCAGTTGAAAAACATTTTTTGAGATAAAACTGCCAAATGACAAACAGTCCGTAGCATAATTCCCTGTCTTGACGCTGTTACGCAGTTACGCAGTTACGCAGTTACTTTTGGTATTTTTGCGCTGTGACTTTGAGGGAGGAGAGCATCTTTATATTATATATATATTATAATATATATATAATATAATATATATAATAATATATAATATATATATAAATATAGATATGTGAAGCTGTGCTGATTGTAATGAAGCTGTCTCTGTAAGTGACATTCTTCGCTGACGGTAATGCACTTCGTTGGCAAATGAAATTCCGCTGACGGTAAAAGTAACTGCGTAACTGCGTAACTGCGTAACAGCGTTGGGTGTTATGAAGACACTTGAAATTTCCGTACATCTGTGTGCCCAATCTGAAGGTGTGGTCAGGCGGTCTTTTTAATGTAAAATTGCGAGGTTTAAATCTCGCAATTTTTAAAGTTAATGGTAGCAATTTTTATCCTTAACAGTGCCTCTGGAAGCAGATTTAAACGGCTACGGAAGATTTGGTAAAATAGTTGACAAACGTGTCTTTCTTGATAGGCGGAACTCGAGTAATATTGGTTGAAAATGGCCTGCTTTGCAAAGCCAAGAATGTTAAAAAGACATAATTCTATGCAAAACTATTGTACTTTGTATTGCAAGGTACTAAATTTTTTCCTATTTTTGCACCCAGAATCCTATAATTCACAAGCGTATGAACATCGAAAATGCAAAATCACAGATGAGGAAGGGGATGCTGGAGTACTGCGTGCTGCTGCTTTTGGAGCACCGCCCGTCGTATGCCAGCGACATCATCCAGCAACTGAAGAATGCGGAACTGCTCGTGGTGGAGGGAACGCTCTATCCGCTGCTCACCCGCCTGAAGAACGACGGACTGCTGCAATATGAATGGCAGGAGTCGACGCAGGGGCCACCCCGCAAGTATTATGCCCTCAGCCAGGAAGGCGAGAAGTTTCTTGAAGATCTCGACGCAGCCTGGACGGAACTATCCAACACCATCAATTATCTCAAAAACGTTACACCATTAATGTTAGAAGCGAAATGAAGAAGAATATCACCATCAACCTGTGCGGCAGACTTTACCAGATAGATGAAGATGCCTACGAGCTGCTGCATCAATACGTTGAATCGCTCCGTCAGTCGTTTGGACATGAAGAGGGCGGCGAGGAGATTGTCAACGACATCGAGTCTCGCATCGCCGAGCTGTTCGACGAACTAAAACAGCAGGGCATCGAGGCCATCACCATCGACCACGTGAAAAGCATCATCACCCGTATTGGCAGACCTGAGGAGCTGACGGGGGAGGGCGTGAAAGACGAAGACGGCCATTCTGCGCCGCACGACGACAAGAGTCAGGGGAGCAGTACTGACTGGCAGGAGTCGGTCCGTTCGGCCGCCCAAGACATATTTAATAATGTACGCGCGAGGACTGCCGGTAAGAAGCTCTACCGTAACAGCAACGACAAGATGGTGGCTGGCGTGCTGTCGGGCATTGCCGCCTATACCAATACCGACCCTGTCATCTGGCGCTTGTTGTTCGTGGCGCTGGTCTTCTGTTATGGCATAGGTATCATAGCCTACATCGTTCTTGCCCTGGTGCTGCCGGAGGCGAAGTCGCCTGAACAGCTGCTGCAGATGAAGGGTAGGGACGTGACACCGCAGAACCTGGCTGACGTGGTCGTGGAAAAGGAGCAGCAGCCCGTACGGCGTCCCACCTTGATACGCATGTTCTTCTCGATGCTGCTGAAGATATTCCTGGTGTTTTTCGTGGCCATTGCCTTGATGGTCTGCGTGCTGCTGTGTCTGGGATTCCTCTTCGCGCTCGTAGTCATGGTCTCGGCCTTGGTGTTACCTGTGTCGAGCAGCATGCCGTTCAGTCTGGAGGCCATGGGGATGGTAGAATTGTATCAGACCAAGCCCATCGTGCTGGTTATCTTCGCCATCTCGCTGATGGTGCTGTTGCTGATACCCATCTATGCCATCATCCACATGGCGCTATCGGTAGCAGGCAAGGTACAGCCCATGGGAGCCTTGCAGCGCATCGTCTGCATCGTGCTCTGGGTCGTCGCCCTCTGTGCCATCGTGCCCTGTAGCATCACTATGTCGGATTATAATAATAAGCATTATTCCAGGCAGTATCACGACCGCACCGTCCGATACTATCAAGGTACGGAGATGGATAACGAGGACGCTGACTTCCTGCGACAGGGTGGCTGGAACCTGGTAAAGGGCGAGAACTGCGGACACTACACCTATAGCGGACAGTACTATAATGGTGATGAGAGTGTGCGGTATCTGGACGCTTGGAACGAGAACTGCCAGGAGATCTACCAGGTTGAGCGCAAGGAGGCTGTGGAGCCTGGTGTCTATCGTCTGGACTGCATTGCCCGCGCGGAGGGACCTGGACCATGTATCTATGCCATCGGCGACACCAAGCAGGTGGCGTCCATCCCTGTCTATGGCGACAGCGGTGGCGAGCTGATTGTGCAGATTCGTGAGCAGATGGCTGACAGTCTCTCTGCTAACCCAGACAAGCAGGCAAAAAAACGTACCAGCATGGTAATGAAAATGATGGGGATGATGATTGAATACAATGAAGACCACCCAGATGTGGACGGTCATGACAGGTTGCAAGATCGGCGTGTCATGAAAGGATATGGCTGGTCGGTGGTCAGCATCGACAACATCGAAGTCACTGGCGACTCGATAGCATACGGTGTCTCTACGGACGAGACTTTCACTGGCAAACCCTGTCGTGCCCAGTGGTTTTCGGCTACCGACTTCGTGCTGACACGCACGGGCGACCTGAGAAAGTCGACTAAGTGACAATAGCCCGCGAACGGGCGCCGGCAGGCGCCATGTTACATGACGGAAAGTATGTGAGACGTGCCCTAAAGTACGTCTCACCTTTTATTTGTACCTTTGTCGGCAAAGAAGAAAAAAGGTGACTAAAAACCATGAGTTCGACAGCTAAATGTTTTTTGACCATAGCGATGCTGGCGGCAGGGGTGCAGCTGGCAGCGCAGAACCGTACTGCCGCATCGCCCGACGGACGCATCGGCGTGACGATGACGGACAGCACCATGACCGTCAGCTGGCAGCAACAGCACGTGATGGACATCGACGTGAAGACAGGACAGGGTACGCCACTGACGTTCGCCGGAAAGGTGAAGCCCGACTATGTCATGCTGACGGGAAAGCGACGCCACTGCACCAACGAGGCCAACGAGTATCGCTGCGGCGACATGACGCTGCGGGTGTATAACGACGGTATTGCGTTCCGCTTTGACAGCGAGGACAAGGGATATACGGCATACCGCATTGCCGAGGGGTGCCGACGCTGGATGCAGCAATGGACTGACTCGTACGAGGGATTCTTCCCACAGGACACGACCTGCAAGGTGAAGCCCGTGCCGTCGTACAGCGGCATCTCGCAGACCGCTGAGGGATGGAACAACCGCTGGGGCTATCCTGCACTGGTGGAGGTTGAATGTCGAGGAACGAGGAAGGAGGAACGATCTGCTATATACGCCCTGATAACGGAGGCGGACATTGAGCGTGGTAATAGTGCGACATGCCTGATGAACGACGGCGAGGCGTTCCGCGTGACGGCAGCTGCGGGTGGCGACACGACGGTGCATACTCCGTGGCGCGTGGTCATCATAGGACGGCTGAGCGACGTGGTGGAGTCGACACTGGTGACCGACGTGGCGGAACCGTCAAGGGTGGCCGACACAGAATGGATCAAGTCAGGAACAGCGGCATGGATCTACTGGGCCTACAACCACGGGTCGAACGACTATGGCATCATCTGCCGCTATGTCGACCTGGCAGCGACGCTGCACCTGCCCTATGTGCTGATAGATGCCGAGTGGGACGAGATGAAGGACGGTAAGACCATTGTCGACGCTATAGCATACGCCAAGAAGTGCAGCGTCAGACCGCTGATATGGTACAACTCGAGCGTGGGATGGGTGGACGGTGCTCCAGGGCCCAAGTTCCGGCTGAATAAGGCCGAGGACCGCGAGCGTGAGTTTGCATGGTGCGAAAAGCTGGGCGTGGCAGGGGTCAAGATAGACTTCTTCTCAGGCGACACCCGACTGAACATGGACTATTGCATAGACCTGTTGGAGTGTGCTGCACGCCACCACCTGCTGGTGAACTTCCATGGCGCCACCATCCCCAGGGGATGGCAGCGTACCTATCCGAACCTGATGACCACCGAGGGTGTCTATGGAGCCGAGTGGTACAACAACGTGCCGACATTTACCGACAAAGCAGCGGCGCACAATGCCACGCTGCCCTTTACGCGTAATGTGATAGGCCCCATGGACTATACACCGTGTACGTTCAGCGACTCGCAGCATCCGCACATTACGACGCATGCCCATGAGCTGGCACTGACGGTGCTCTTCGAGAGCGGACTGCAGCACCTGGCCGACAGGCCGGAAAGCTATCTGGCACAGCCTGAGGAGGTGCGTCAGTTCCTGACCGAACTGCCAACGGCGTGGGACGAGACGCGGCTGGTGGACGGATACCCTGGCGAGAGCGTGGTGATGGCTCGCCGCCGTGGTACGACATGGTATGTGGCGGGCATCAACGGCACTGACAAGGAGCGTACCCTGACGCTGCCCAGCGGACTGACGGCTGACGGCGAGGTGATGCTCTATGTGGACGGCAGTCCCTGGACGATCACACGGCTGGCGGCAGACCAACTGCCGCGGACAATCGAGTGTCGGCCTCGAGGAGGCTTTGTCATGACAATCAAGAAAAAACAATAGACGACGATGAAGAAGACCATCATTGCTTTACTGACACTACTGACTGCCGCCACAGCTACGGCGCAGAAGCACACGTTGTGGTATGAGCAGCCAGCACGCCACTGGCTGGAGGCACTGCCCGTGGGCAACTCACAGCTGGGCGCCATGGTGTTTGGCGGAACAGACGTGGAGACGCTGGCTATGAACGAGGAGACGTTCTGGAGCGGCGGTCCGCACGACAACAACAGCGCAGGGGCACGGCGCCACCTGCAGGAGGTGCGCGACCTGGTGTTCGCTGGGCGCGAGGAGGAGGCTCACAAGGTTTTGGACAAGTACTTCTTCCCAGGGCCGCACGGCATGCGCTTCCTGCCCGTGGGCAACGTGAGGCTGACCCTGGGACATAGCGACGTGAGCCAGTACCGCCGCGAGCTGGACCTGGGCAATGCCGTGTGTACAACGACCTATATATATAAAGGTGTACGCTATGAACGTACCGTTTTTGCATCGCTGACCGACCACGTCATTGTGGTGAGGCTGACGGCCGACAAAAAGGGCGCGCTGGCATTTGGCGTGGACTTCGCCACGCAGCTGCAGTCAAAGGTGTTCACCGTATCGCGCCATGAGGGCATCGACGGTGAGGTCGACGAGCTTGCCGCCGTTGTCGACGGTGTGGAGCAGGAGGGTATCAAGGCCGCATTGAAGGCAGAGTGCCGCATCATGGTTGAAACCGACGGGAAGGTGGCAAGGGGTGCCGACAAGCTGAGCGTGGACGATGCCACGACGGCGACGCTCTATATCAGTGCCGCCACGAATTTCGTCAATTACCAGGACGTGAGCGGCAATCCCGTCAAGAGGAACAATGCCGTGCTGGCTGCCGTCAAGGGCAAGTCCTACGGAAAGCTGCTGGACAGCCACGTCAGGAAATACCAGGAACAATACAATCGCGTACAGCTGACGCTGCCGAAGACGGCGAACTCGGGCATGGCAACCGACAGGCGTCTGGCAGCCTTTGACGGCACCGACCTGGACATGGTGGCGCTGATGATGCAGTACGGACGCTACTTGCTCATCTCATCGTCACAGCCTGGGGGGCAGCCTGCCAACCTGCAGGGCGTATGGAACGACAAGATGAACGCTCCGTGGGACTCGAAATACACCATCAACATCAATACTGAGATGAACTACTGGCCCTCGATGGTGGGAAACCTCGTGGAGAACCAGGAACCACTGCTGCACATGATACGCGACCTGAGCGTGACAGGCAGTAAGACCGCCGACGTGATGTACGGATGCAGGGGATGGGTGGCCCACCACAATACCGACCTGTGGCGCATCGCCGGACCCGTGGACGGCACTACCTGGGGCATGTTCCCCACAGGTGGTGCGTGGCTGACCACACACATCTGGCAACAGTACCTCTTCACTGGCAACCGCCAGCTGCTGGAGGAATACTACCCAGTGATGAAGGGCGCTGCCGAGTTCTTGGTGGACTATATGCGCATACAGCCTGAGTACGGCTGGCTGGTGACCGTTCCCACTGTGTCGCCAGAACACGGACCCATGGGCAAGTATACCACCGTGACGGCAGGATCGACCATGGACAACCAGATTGTGTTTGATGTGCTGACACAGGTGACAAAGGCCGCCAAGGTGCTGGGAAAGGACGATGACTACAGCGACATCATTGCCCAGCTGCCTCCGATGCAGGTCGGCAAGCACGGACAGTTGCAGGAGTGGCTGTGGGACGGCGACAACCCCAACGACGAGCACCGCCATATCTCACATCTGTACGGACTATACCCCTCGAACCAGATATCGCCCTTCGCACACCCTGAGCTGTACAATGCCGCTGCCACGACACTGAGGCAGCGCGGCGACATGGCTACGGGATGGAGCCTGGGATGGAAAACCAACTTCTGGGCGCGCATGCTGGACGGCAACCACGCCTTCCAGATCATCAAGAACATGTTGCGGCTGTTGCCCGACGATGCCAGTGCCAAGGATTATCCTGACGGACGCACGTATCCGAACCTGATGGATGCGCACCCGCCTTTCCAGATTGACGGCAACTTCGGCGTGTCGGCAGGCATCTGCGAAATGCTGTTGCAGAGCCATGACGGTGCCATACACCTGTTGCCGGCACTGCCCGACGAGTGGCGACAAGGCACGGTGAAGGGACTGAGGGCAAGAGGTGGTTTCGTAGTCGACGAGCAGTGGAGCGACGGCAAGCTGCGCAAGGCGACCATACACAGCACCATCGGAGGCGTGCTCAGGCTACGCTCGTACGTGCCGCTGAAGGGCAGGGGACTGCGCCAGGCACAGGGATCGTGCCCGAACATGCTGCTGGCACCTGCCGACGTGAAGAGCGCTGCGGTACAGTCTGACGGCGTTGCGGCAAACAGATCCGTCCCCAAGGTCTACGAGTATGACGTGAAGACTGAACCTGGAAAAACCTATTCATTTACCTTTTAAATAAGTATCAACACAATGAAGACAAACTTAAGAACCGTCCTCGCCGTGGTGCTGGCTATGAGCTGCACTGGTGTCTGGGCACAGTGGGGAGCTCCCATCGACCCCAACGCAGGAATGGGAATGAAAGACGCCTACAAGGATTATTTCAAGATTGGCGTCGCTGTGAATAAACGTAATGTGGCGATTGCCGACCAGCAGGCTTTGGTCATCAAGGAGTTCAACAGTGTGACGGCCGAGAACGATATGAAGCCGGTATCCGTCCATCCCGCCGAGGGCGTGTGGCACTGGGGCGCTGCTGACAGTATTGCAAACTTCTGCCGTCAGAACGGCATCAAGATGCGCGGACACTGCCTCTGCTGGCATTCACAGTTCGCGGACTGGATGTTCACCGACAAGAAGGGAAGGCCCGTCAAGAAGGAGGTGTTCTATCAGCGCCTGCGTGAACATATCCACACCGTAGTCAACCGCTATAAGGACGTAGTCTATGCCTGGGACGTCGTGAACGAAGCCATCTCGGACAACCCTCGTGGAACGTTTGAAAACGGTAAGTTCACACCTGGTAGTCCCTATCGTGACAGCAAGCACTTCCAGCTCTGTGGCGACGAGTTCATTGCCAAGGCTTTCCAGTTTGCCCACGAGGCTGACCCCAACGCACAGCTGTTCTATAACGATTACAACGAGTGCGACCCAGGAAAACGCGACCGTATTTATAATATGGTAAAGAAGATGCAGGATGCCGGAGTACCTATCCACGGTATCGGCATGCAGGGACACTACAACGTCTACGGACCCTCGGAGGAGGACATCGATGCTGCCATCACGAAGTACTCACAGTTGGTGAAGCATATACACGTTACTGAGCTCGACATCCGTGTGAATACGGAAATGGGTGGACAGTTGCGCTTCTCCAGGGGTGAGGACAAACCGTTGGCTCCCTATCTCAACACCATGCTGACTGATCAGTATAACCGCGTTTTCCGTGTGTTCCGCAAGCACAAGGATGCTATCGACTGTGTGACGTTCTGGAACTTGGGCGACCGTGATTCTTGGCTGGGCGTCAACAATCACCCGCTGCCTTTTGACGAGAACTACAAGCCGAAGCAGGCTTATTTTGCCATCAAGAACTTTAATCCTGCCCTTGACAACATAACTCCCAAGGAGGACTTCCGTCCCAATTGCATGAACCAGCCTGGACAGGAGTATCCGCAGGTGAACAGCGAGGGATATGCCCGCTTCCGTATCGTGGCTCCCGATGCCAAGTCGGTGATTGTCAGCCTGGGACTGGGCGGACGCGGCGGCACCGTGCTGCGCAAGGACAAGGATGGTGTGTGGGTAGGTACTACCGAAGGACCGATGGACCCTGGATTCCACTACTATCACCTGACCATCGACGGCGGCATGTTCAATGATCCTGGTACGCACAACTATTTCGGCTCCTGCCGTTGGGAGAGTGGTATCGAGATTCCGGCTCCCGACCAGGACTTCTATGCCTGCCGTACTGATATTCCTCACGGCAATGTCCAGGAGGTGCTGTTCTATTCGAAGAGCTTGGGAAAGATGCAGACGGCTATGGTCTATCTGCCCCCCACGTATGGAAAACTTGTAGGCAAGGGTGCCAAGGCTAAGCAGGAGCGATTCCCTGTGCTCTACCTGCAGCACGGATGGGGCGAGAACGAGACCAGCTGGAGTCGTCAGGGACATGCCGGACTCATCATGGACAACATGATTGCCGACGGAAAGATTAAGCCGTTTATCATTGTCATGGCCTACGGTCTGACCAACGATATCAAGTTCGGCACCATTGGCAGCTTCACTGCCAAGGAGTTCGAAACCGTCCTTGTAGACGAGCTGGTTCCCTTTATCGATGCTAACTTCTTGACAAAGGCCGATAAGTGGAACCGTGCCATGGCAGGACTCAGCATGGGTGGTATGGAGACCAAGCTCATTACCCTGCGCCGCCCTGAGGTGTTTGGCTACTGGGGATTGCTTAGTGGCGGGCAGTATGCTCCTGATGAAATCAAGGATACAAAAGTTGTCCGTGCCATCTTCCAGAGCTGTGGCGACAAGGAGCGTCCAGATGGCATCCGTCAGTCTACTGAGGCCCTGAAAGCAGCTGGATACAATGCAACAGGCTTCATCTCAGAGGGAACGGCACATGAGTTCCTCACCTGGCGCCGATCACTGCGTGAGATGGCTCCGCTATTGTTTAAGTGAAAAATAATCAAAAAGAAATGAAAAAGGTCATATTATCTTTCTTCAGCTTTGTTTTCTATAGTATGTCTGCACAAAATCCCTTTGTGCAGACATGGTTTACCTCAGATCCAGCTCCGATGGTACACGACGGTACGATGTATGTCTACACTGGACACGACGAGGATGGTGCCGACTTCTTCTGGATGCAGGATTGGCGCGTGTATTCAACCCAGGACATGGTGAACTGGCAGGACCACGGGTCTCCGCTGGCACTGGAGACTTTTGCATGGGCCGACGACCGTGCTTGGGCGAGCCAGTGCATAGAGCGCGACGGCAAGTTCTACTGGTATATCTGTGCACATTGTAAGCAGTCGGGTGGCATGGCTATCGGCGTAGCGGTGAGCGACTCGCCGACGGGACCCTTCCGCGACGCACTTGGGAAACCGCTTTACACGGATTCCAAGTGGGACCACATTGACCCAACGGTGTTCATCGACGACGACGGACAGGCTTGGCTGATGTGGGGCAACCCGCAGTGCTACTACTTGAAGCTGAATAGGGACATGGTGTCGTATAGTGGCGAACTGGGATTGATTGATATGACTGAGGAGGCTTTCGGTGGACCGATGATGAACCGCCGCGAGAAAGGTAAGAAATACAAGGACTCGTATGTCGAGGGTCCATGGTTGACCAAACGCAACGGGACATACCAGTTGCTGTATGCTGCCGGAGGTGTGCCTGAGCATATCTCCTACAGTACGGCTGCATCGCCGACAGGACCGTGGCACTATGCAGGACAGATTATGCCATTGTGCGACACGAAGTCGTTTACAAACCATTGCGGCGTGGCTGACTACAAGGGACACTCCTACTTCTTCTACCATACGGGCAAGCTGCCGCAAGGAGGCGGCTTTGGACGCAGTGTGGCCGTAGAGGAGTTCAAGTACAATGCCGACGGTTCGTTCCCCACCATCATGCCTACCGACGAGGGTGTGAAACCGATAGCAAAGTTCAACCCCTATCGCAAGGTGGAGGCTGAGACGATGGCTTTCTCGAAGGGTGTCAAGACAGAGCAGTACACATTGTCGCCTGCCGAACAGGTGGAAGGCGGTAACGGCCTGGGTGTCTATGTGTCTGATATCCATAACGGTGACTATATCAAGTTGCAGAACGTACACCTCTGCCATAAGATGCCGCGGACTTTCACTGCCCGCGTGGCCAGTGGACTGCGAGGAGGAAGAATTGAAATACGACTCGACAGCATCAACGGCCAGTTGCTTGGTACGCTCAATGTCCCTGGGACGGGTGGCTGGCAGAACTGGGAGACACTGACTGCCGACCTGGATCCGCTCGACGCCTATCCCTCACGGTTGCATACCCGTGACCTGTACCTCGTATTCAAGGGACGTAAAGGTCCGAAGCTCTTCAACTTCGACTGGTGGGAGATGCGTGGACTGGAACAGGTTAATATGCCTATTGTGCAAACCAAGTTTACTGCCGACCCGTCTCCGCTGGTGATAGGCGACACGCTGTTCCTTTATACGTCGCACGATGCATCGCCAGAGGAGATTGCCGATGCCAACGAACGTAGCTCGGCAGGGTTCTTCATGTACGACTGGCTGTTGTGGTCGACCACCGATATGGTCAACTGGACCAGTCATGGTGCCGTGGCATCGCTGAAGGATTTTACCTGGAGAAGCCGCGACAATGGGGCTTGGGCTATCCAGACAGTTTTCCGCAATGGCAAATACTACCTGTATGCTCCGTTGCACGGACACGGTATTGGTGTGCTGGTCAGTGATACACCATATGGACCATTCCGCGACCCATTAGGCAAACCGCTTGTTTGGCAACAGGAACACTGGGAGGACATTGACCCAACGGTGTTTATCGATGACGACGGACAAGCATATATGTACTGGGGCAATCCCAATACCTATTATGTGCTACTCAACGATGACATGATCAGTGTCAAGGGCGATATCCATAAGTTGGACTATCATTTGGAACACTACCAGGAAGGTCCGTGGATGTATAAGCGCGGCGGCCATTATTATCTGGCCTATGCTACGACATGCTGCCCAGAAGCGCTCGGATATGCTATGAGCGACAAACCTACAGGACCGTGGCAGGCAAAGGGATATATTATGAAACCTACTCAGCGCGACAGGGGGAACCATCCTGGAATTTGCGATTATAAGGGCCACTCCTATGTCTTTGGACAGGACTACGACCTGATGCATCTTGAGACACTGGTGCATCATGAGCGGCGCTCGGTGTCGGCATCGGAGATTACCTATCAGCCAGACGGAACTATTGCAGAAATCCCTTATTGGCTCGACCAGCAACCGCTCAAGCAGCTGGGCACATTTAACCCCTACCAGCGCGTCGAAGCTGAGACCATGGCGTGGGGCTACGGACTGAAAACGGCTAAGATGGACTTTCCCAATACAGGTATAGTGGCTGATATGCATGAGTCGCAAGGAAAGCGTAACCAGTACGTCTATGACCTTAACGATGGTGAATACATCCGGCTGAGAGGCGTTGATTTCGGTTCCCGTGAAGCACGTCGATTCGTGCTATCTGCAGCGTCTGAGGGAACGACAACGGTAACTCTGAGACTGGATAGTATTGACGGACCAGTCATCGGAACTGTTACCGTCAATAATACTGGTGGCGTCGCTAAATACCGCACCTTCAGTACCAAGGTCAAGGGGGCTCGCGACGTACATGATCTGTACCTGTGTTTTTCGAAGACCAGCGGAGATGTCCGATTGGATTATTGGCAATTTCATCAATAGAGCATTATGAAGAGAATACCATTTCTGTTTGCTGCCTTGCTGGTGGCGATGGGAGGCTTTGCTGCCGAACATCAGATTAGTAGTCCCGACGGGGGCATTGTGGTGAAACTGAGTGATCAGGGTGGACGGATTGTCTATACTGTCAGCTACCAGACCAACGAAGTGCTGAAACAATCGCCGTTGGGTTTGAAGACTAACATCGGCGACTGGACGCAGAACCTCGCCATGGGGCAGTGTGTTGTCAAAACAGTCAAGGATAGCTATTCGCTTCCTGACATCAAACAGCGTCAAGTTGAATACGAAGCCACTGAGGCCGTATATCCGCTGACTCAGGACGGACAGCATGTCATGGATATCACCTTCCGTGTCAGCAACCGTGATGTCGCCTTCCGATATACACTGTTGCCCCAAAAGGAAACAAGGGTTTGTTTCGTTGATGCTGAAGCCAGCAGTTTCGTGTTACCTGACGGGACAACGACTTTCCTATGCCCACAGGCTAAACCCATGGGCGGATTCGCACGTACATCGCCAAGCTACGAAACTCCGTATACGCTTGACGAAGCAACAGGACGTAACGGATGGGGTGAGGGATATACCTTCCCCTGTCTCTTCAAAGTTCCTGCTGGTTCGCAGCAACAAAACGAACAGCAACTCTGGTTGCTCATCTCTGAGACGGGAACAGACGGTTCGTATGTCGGTTGCCGACTGTTGAACACGGGTGGCAACAGCTACTCCATCGGTTTCCCACAGCAGGGCGAACAGAACGGCATTGGTTCCGTTTCTCCTGCAACGGCTCTTCCTGCAGATACTCCGTGGCGAACCATGACTGTAGGTCCCTTGGCAAACATCGTTGAGACGACCGTCGCCTTCGACCTTGTGCAGCCAAAGTATAAGGCTTCGCAGTCTTTTGTCTACGGAAAAGGGTCTTGGTCTTGGATTATCGGCATGGACTCCAGCTGCAATTTTGATGAACAGAAGCGCTATATCGATTTTTCTGCTGCTATGGGGTGGCAGAGTGTGTTGATTGATGCCTTCTGGGATCGGCAGATAGGTTACGATCGTATGGCAGAACTGGCTCGATATGCCAAAGAGAAAGGTGTTGGACTGTTCCTTTGGTATAACTCGAACGGCTCATGGAACGATGCGCCGCAGACCCCTATAGGAAAGATGAATAACGCACGAATCCGTCGTCAAGAGATGAAGTGGATGCATGATAATGGCATTCGTGGCATCAAAGTCGACTTTTTTGGTGGCGACAAGCAGGCTATGATGCAGCTCTATGAGGATATACTCTGCGATGCCAACGATTTCGGACTGTTATGCATTTTCCATGGCTGCACACTGCCGCGAGGTTGGGAACGTATGTATCCCAACTATGTTGCATCAGAGGCAGTATTAGCTTCCGAGAACCTTCATTTCGGACAGGGAGCTTGTGATGCTGAGGCGCGTAATGCCTGCATTCATCCTTTTATTAGGAATACTGTTGGGTCGATGGATTTTGGTGGCTCGGCATTGAACAAGTTTTATGGAGCAGACAATCTTCATGGTACTGTGCGCAAGACCAGCGATATATATGCCTTGGCAACCGCCGTGTTGTTCCAGAGTGCTGTACAACATTTTGCACTTGCACCCAACAATATGACGGACGCTCCCTCATGGGCTATTGACTTTATGAAAAAGGTGCCGACGACATGGGACGAAGTGCGTTTCATCGACGGTTATCCAGGCAAGTACGTCTTGATGGCTCGCCGCAGTGGCTCACGATGGATAGTTGTGGGTATCAATGCGGAGCAGCAACCACTACGGCGTACCATTATGCTGCCTATGCTTGAGCGTGGTACGACTTTAACCGTCTATGCCGATGATGCTCAGTTGCAGGGTAGTGTGAAGACAGTAAAACTTAATAAGAAACAGCAGCTTGTCGTCACGATTCCCCAAAATGGCGGATTTGTCATAACCAACGAATAAACTGTAATAGACTTATGAAAAAACTACTTTCCATACTCTCGATAGTGACTTTGTCGGCATCGGCCCAGAATCCTATCATACATGATCAATTCACGGCCGATCCGACAGCTCGTGTCTTCAACAACCGTGTCTATTTATATCCTTCGCATGACATCCCGGCTCCACCGACTGCTACAGAGATCGCCGGACATCCGGCAAGTGAATGGTTCTGCATGGCCGACTATCATGTGTTTTCTTCTGACAACCTAACAGATTGGACAGGCCATGGGGTAATCGTTTCCCAGGAGAGGGTCCCCTGGGGTAAACCGGATGCTTTCTCAATGTGGGCTCCTGACTGTGTTGAGAAGAACGGCAAATACTATTTCTATTTCCCTGATGCTCCTAAGTCTGGTCGAGGATTTGCTATTGGTGTCGCCATCGCTGACTCACCTATCGGACCTTTTCGTCTCGAAAAAGAACCCATCCTTGGTGTGACAGGTATCGACCCTTGTGTGTTGATTGATAAAGATGGCTCTGCTTATATCTATTGGAGTGGTATGGGTATCCGTGGTGCCAAGCTGAAGGAAAATATGACAGAGTTGGATGGGGAACTCACTGAAATGAAGTTCCCACGTCGGAACGATGCAGGCGATAATGCGCCACAACTCCCACCGATGAAGGTGGGCGGTCAGCAAATGGAAGGTCTGCCTGAAGGCTTTAAAGAAGGCCCCTTCGCCTTCCGGCGAGGCGAATGGTATTACCTGACGTTTCCTTGGGTACGTGGGAAAACTGATAATGGTGCCAATCCCACTGAGACACTTGCCTATGCCATGTCGAAGTCACCTCTTGGCCCCTGGGATTTCAAGGGAATTATCATGGCCGAGCATTCCAATGGTTGCTGGACTAATCACCATAGCTTGGTGGAGTTCAAAGGAGAATGGTACTTGTTCTATCATCGTAACGACTATTCTCCAACCATGGACAAACGTCGGTCAGCGCGGATTGAACGCGTGACGTTCCGAAAAGACGGTACTATCGAAGAAGTGAAGCCAACTCTCCGTGGTGTGGGAACTACATTGGCCACTGCTCGCATCGAAGTAGACCGTTTCAGTAGTGCAGATGAAGGTGTCAAGGTTGATTATATTGACACTCTCAATCGATTTCGTGGCTGGTATGCTTCCTTGCCCGCAAAGGGCATCAAGCTACGGTATGCTGATGTAGATTACAGTCCGCTTGCCAATGGCGCTTATGCAGTGGTTCAAGTTAGGGCAAAGAGTAATACCGCACTCAGCCTACGCTCAGGCAACAAGCAGATTGCTCACATCCCAGTCACAGTAATTACGGAGCGGGGACCATTTCGCCGAGACCAGAGCGGTCAGTGGCTGACACTAACGGTTCCAATGGACTATTTGCCGAAAGGTAAAGCAGATCTTGTCGTTACCTGTGACGGAGATGCTGTCGACATTGACTGGGTGCAGTTCCGGAATCGTCCTCAGTATTTCTCCACTGTTGGGACGAATGCACAACCAACACAGCCAGACAATCAAGGGTTTATCCGCCGTTGGCAGCTTTTGGAACCTGTTCGCCATGAGGTTTCTTCCAATATTATTTTGACTGAGAGCTATCTTCAAAATCTGATGGTTTCAGAACTGCCCAAAATAAAAAATAAGAAAAATAAATGGCATGCTATCGACAGTCAGACTTATAATGTCAGGGTGTTTCGCTTCGCAGAATTGACAGGAAATGAACCATATCATTCTTTGTTCTGGGGTACTACTGTCATTGACTGTCCAAAGGAAATCTCAGGAGTTCGACTGGCTGTTGGAAGCAATGGCGCTTCCTGCTGGTGGCTTAACGATCAGCCCGTTCTTACGCTCGATGGTGACCGGCGTATGGTTGAAGATGACGGTATGTCAGCCAGGATAACACTAAAGCAAGGGCGTAATGTGCTTCGCTTCGCTTTGGTCAATGGTCCTGGATTAAGCGACTTTTGCGTACGCTTTGTTGACGAACAAGGGAACCCTATAACTAACTATTCTATTACCCGATAAAGCTATGAAAAGATTATTTTTATTCTATATGTTTGTGCTTCTTGGCACGATTTCCTCAATGGCCCAAACGGGTCAGCCCTATATTCATGATCCTTCAACTATTATAGAATGTGAGGGAAAATACTACACCTTCGGTACGGGTGGGGGTGGCCTGATTTCCGACGATGGATGGTCTTGGCATGGAGGAGCGGAACGCCCTGGAGGTGGTGCAGCTCCTGATGTGATGAAGATTGGTGACCGTTATCTGGTTATTTATGGAGCAACGGGCGGAGGACTCTTTGGAGGACACAATGGCCGTATTTTGACCATGTGGAACAAGACACTCGATCCTAAGTCACCAGACTTTCACTATACTGAAGCTATTGAGGTGGCATCCAGCGATGGTATGGAGGACTGTGATGCCATTGATCCGAGTTTGTTGCTCGACCCTACGACAGGACGTCTTTGGGCTACGTATGGTACCTATTTTGGTAGTATCCGCCTTATAGAACTTGACCCACAGTCAGGTGAACGTGTGAAAGGGAATGTGGAAAAAGATATTGCCATCGATTGTGAGGCATCTGACCTCATCTTTCGTGATGGGTGGTATTATTTGTTAGGAACCCATGGAACTTGCTGTGATGGTGTGAATTCAACCTATAATATTGTCGTGGGACGTTCCCAAAATGTGGAAGGCCCCTATTTGGACAATGTGGGGCGTGATATGTTTCATGGCGGGGGACGTATGGTAATAGCTGCAGGTAATAGATACTCTGGCCCAGGACATTTTGGACGTACTGTCATCGACGAGGGGGTTGAAGTGATGTCGTGTCACTATGAGGCGGATTTCGACCGAAGTGGTCGTTCGGTGCTGGCTATTCGTCCACTGTTGTGGAGAAATGGTTGGCCAGTAGCAGGCGAGCAGTTCCGTGGCGGTACATTTGAAATAGAGTCTGAACGCCGTGGATATTCCTTAGAGTTGGCCGTTGACTTTGTTCGCATACCACAAGAGCGTGAACGTTTCTGGCAAATGGATCTAAACAAACCTTTAGTGAGTATTCCTAACCAACGTCTGGAAGATGTCGTAAAGAACTGGCCTGCAGGTAATATTTCCCTTCGTTGTAGCGATTATATGAACCGTCCCCACCAGCGCTGGACTGTAACACCTATCCCTGATGCGGGGGGGTATTTGGGTGGACCTTACTATCAGATTGTTATTGAGGGTACAAATCGTGCACTGGCTGCAACTGCCGAAAAGGAATTAATCACCGTACCCCAGTTTACAGGTACTGATGAACAGCTCTGGCGTATAGAACAGCTTACTGATGGTACATTCCGCATTATGCCGAAACGCATTCCTGGTCAGCAGGAACTCAACAGTAAATATGTTATCTGTTCTCCCGCAGACTCCACACCAACCCTTGCCGAATATGACTTTAAGACCGATAATTCGAAGTGGAATTTCAAAAAAGACTAAAAAGTAATGGTTTGATACAAATTCGAAAATTCCTGAAACTCATTATAACGTCTGTTTCAAAAATAAGCAGTACCTTTGCAAGCGGAAACATGGGAGTGTTTCTTAGAAAAGATTTGTTTTAGTAATATTATCATTAGTAGTTTGTTTTGTAACCGTAGTTGCTGTCGGAAAGCGTTCCGGCAGCACTGCTGTTGTTTTTATGCTTAGAAACTACACTGGCAAAGCCATATTTTCCGGCAGAAATGATACGTAATATTTTTTTTTTTTGTATCTTTGTCCCCAGAAATAGAAATAAACATATTTATTAATGAATATACTACTAACAAAAACATATTGTTTTATTTGCATGTCAGTTGAAAGTACTTCGGTGTACTCTGTCAATCGGGTATGGCACAGTCGAACGAGAAACAGGAACAAATTGTGCTTTATAACAAGTGACTTCCCAAATAGTTACATGACGTAAAGTTTCAGCGACATGGTAAAAGGTGCCCCCTGTGCGGATTTTCTAACAACTTACAAAAGAAATAATAACATGCCAAGTAAAGTTCTTGAATTTAAAGTTCTAATAGGTCGTTTTTTATGGCTTTTATTGTTTTTTGCTCTATTCTTTACGCAAAGAATACATGCTCAAATGGGAAAGCTATTCGATGCAGACAAACAGATGTCGAGTAGTTATACCACCCAGATTTATATGGATCATGATGGATTCATTTGGGTTGCTACGCGTAACGGGCTAAATCGTTATGACGGATATCAGTTTCGCATATTGAAAAAGGAAAAACAGAAAGATCTGGGCATGGCCAGCAATTATGTGAATTGTATCATGCAAGATAGTCGTGGACTCTTTTATGTTGGTATGTATGGGGCACTTCAGACATATGATGGTCAGCGTTTCCATGATGTAAAGACTTACGATAGTAATGGACATATCATCCCTAGTTATGTCACCTCGTTGCTGGAACGGCGAAATGGGGACATATTGGTTGGTACATCTGCACATGGGGTTATGCTGATGTCTGCGAACCGTCAGGATGCTCGGCAGATGAATGGAGTGCTGGGTGATATCAAGACAGTTCAGCGTATGATGGAGGATAGCCGGGGTAATGTATGGCTAGTGACGGAAAGTCAGGGGTTGTTGTGCTACGATGGCAAGAAAATTGAGCGCTATTTCCAACTTGCGGATGAGTTGGACATGGTTCGCGATGTTTGTGAGGACAATCAGGGCCATATTTACGTGGGAACGGCTAATGCCGGTATGTTCCGGCTCGATGGGAAGAAGACACATATTGAGGGAACTGGCTCGAAGCACATCTCAACATTATTTGTCAATCATGAAAATCACATTTTTATTGGTTACGATGGTTTAGGCCTTGCCATTTATGATCCACAGACAGGCATTGTAATTGACAATCCGTATTATAGTCGTGATGTTGACTTGAGTACTGCCAAGGTATATTCTATTTGTGAAGACCGCAATGGCAATACCTGGCTTGGTCTTTTACAGAAAGGCATTTATATGCATCCTGTTAAGACCACAGGTTTCCACTATATGGGCTATAAATTAGGGGTACGTAATACAATAGGTACGGCGTGTGTCACTAGCGTATTTATTAGTAAAGATAACCGTTATTGGTTGGGAACAGACAAGGACGGACTATACTGTCTGAATACTAATGGTCAGGTGATTCGACATTTCAAGGAGAATTTTCCTTCCACCATCCTTAATATGACCGAAGACCAAAAGGGACATGTTTGGGTTGGTTCCTATAAAGAAGGTTGTGGCTGGATTGACACAAAGACGCTGACATATCATCCTTATCATTTGCCACAGGGTCCGGCAGTCAGCGTTTTCGGCATAATCACAGACAAGAAGGGGCGGCTTTGGTTGGGAACTATGGGAAATGGTCTTTTGCGGCTTGATGCAGAGACTGGTGAGGTGAAAGCATATACCCAACAGGGCAGTGCAGCCACAGACCGCAAGATTAATGGTCTGTCAAATAGCTATATATCAAAAATATCTCTTTCTCCTGACGGTTGTCGGATTTATGTTGCCACTACCATGGGTGTTTGCGCAATGGACATGGAGACGGAAAATTGGCTGACAACGTTTGGAGGAATTAACTGCCTGAACTATGGAACACCAACCCGTGTTGCCCGAGAATATGGAGGAAGAGTCTATGTAGGAACCAATGACGGGTTGTTAAGCTATGAGCTGAAAACACGGAAAACACATCTATATGCTTTGGAGAGCGGACTGGCAGACAATGGCATTTCCAGTCTTGAACAAGACAAACATGGTAATCTCTGGATTTCTACAGATCATGGTTTGTGTCGGCTGGATCCCAAGTCAGGTAAAGCCAACAACTACTTTGTTGATAATGGATTGCAGTCAAACGAATTCAGTGATGGGGCCTCATATGTTGCTTCCGATGGGCAATTGCTTTTTGGAGGATTGGGAGGTGTGACATGGTTTAAGCCAGAGGAAATAGAGGAGCGTGAGTGGAAGGCTGAAGTAAAGCTGACGGGATTCTCCGTCAATGGCGAACCTGTGACACCTGCCACTATGTCGGGATTTTGGCATGTCGTTGACACTACGGTTATTGCTGCAGATCGTTTTGTGCTTAGTCCTGGTGATAACTCTTTTGCCCTTCAGCTCTCGACACTCACTTATGACAATCCCGAACATATAATCTATCGTTATCGCATAAACCGTGAGGAATGGGTACGCATGCAACCTGGTAACAATGAAATTACTTTTAGTCACCTGCAACCTGGCGACTACCATTTCTGTGTAGTAGCCGAACAGAACGGCAAATCCACTCCAGAACGCTGCTTTACCGTGGTTATTCATTCTCCATGGTACCGTACACCCATGGCCTATCTCATTTATTTGCTGGCCGCAGGTGCTTTGTTCTGGTTCTACCGTCAGCAGCACCGCCGCAAGGAACAGGATCGGTTGCGCCTTCAGGAACATATACATGCCGAAGAAATGGCCGATGCCAAGCTGAAGTTTTTTATGAATATATCGCATGAGATACGGACGCCCATGACGCTGATTGTCACTCCGTTGTTATCTCTAATTAAACAGGATGCAGATCCCCACCGTCGTAGTATATATGAGACCATACGCCGTAATGCCGAACGCATCTTGGGACTTATCAATCAGATGATGGATCTTCGGAAAATTGATAAGGGACAGATGCAGATGCATATGTGTGAGACAGAGTTAATATCATTCATAGGTGACATCCATACCTTGTTCGACCAGCATGCAAGGGCAAAAAACATCCGTTTCACTTATGAGCACGACACGCAGATGCTACAAGTATGGATTGACCGTGGTAATTTTGACAAAATCATAGTAAATCTACTGTCAAATGCCTTTAAGTTCACTCCTACCGGCGGTGATATACGTATGAGTATCACTCACGATGACAGTCATGCACGAATAGCCATTAAGGATAGTGGAGAAGGAATTGAGGAAGACAAACTGGATCGTATTTTTGAGCGTTTCTATCAGTCTCCCTCTCATGCCAATGACCGCAAGACAGGTACAGGTATTGGCCTGGACTTGACACGTTCGCTAGTTGAGCTACACCATGGCAGTATTAAAGCTTGTAACAACACTGATGGTCCAGGCTGCGAATTCATTGTTACCATCCCTTTGGGCAATGTACATCTGAAACCCGAAGAGATGATAGTTGAAAAACAGGATATTGTTCAAAGTACCAGTCTGATAGATGATGTTGCCTTGTCGGAGCCGGCTGTAGTGACAGAACTGCCCAAGGTCGGTCGCCGACAGCGTATTGTTATTGTCGAGGACGATGAAGAAATCCGCGATTATCTTGCAGCAGAGTTGTCCCCCAATTATGAGATTACTGTTGCAGAGAATGGTCGTATGGGATTGGGTGAAGTCCTGAAGGGTATCCCTGACCTTGTCATCTCAGATATTATGATGCCCGAAATGGACGGAAACGAACTTTGTTCCAAGATTAAAGGTAACCCCGCTACGAGTCATGTTCCTGTTATCCTGTTGACCGCCAAGAGTCGGGACGAGGACCAACTGGAAGGATTAGAGATGGGTGCTGATGCCTATATCATGAAACCTTTCAATATGGATATCCTGCGTCGTACCATTGTTAATCTCATCCATACTCACCAAATGTTGCGTCTGAAGTATGGTCGAAACGACCAACTTGAGGAACAGGTTGATGAGGTAAAGATGAAGTCCCCCGATGAACAATTGCTCGACCGTGTCATGAAGGTTATCAACAAAAACATTAACAATTCAGATCTTAGTGTCGATGCCATTGCTGAAGAGGTAGGCATTAGTCGCGTCCATTTGCATCGAAAAATGAAGGAACTTACAGGGCAGACGCCTCATGACTTTATCCGCAATATCCGCTTAAAGCAGGCTGCCAATTTGTTGGCTTCGCATAATATGAATATCACTGAGGTTATGTATGCCTGTGGTTTTAATAACGCAGCTTCCTTCTCAACAATCTTCAAGAAGTTCTATGGTATGTCTCCTCGCGAGTATATGAACGAGCACCGATGATTTAGAAATTATGGTCTATCACCTGTTCCACCACCTGTGGGAAATATTCCATTTCTAACAAGTGCTCTTTTTCTGCGATTTCTTCAACAGAGTCTGTTGGAAGCAGGGGGGTCTTGTATTGGGCTATAATTTCACCACTGTCACAAATGGTCGTCACATAATGAACGGTCATGCCTGTTTCTGTCTCACCAGCAGCCTTGACAGCCTCATGGACATGGTGTCCCCACATGCCTTTACCTCCATATTTTGGTAGCAAGGCAGGGTGCAAATTGACCATACGGCGGGGATAGGCTTCAATGAGATAGTCAGGTATCATGGGCAAGAAACCTGCTAGTACAATGAAATCTATATTGTACTGCTTCAAAAGGGACATTACTACTTGTTTGTCACTCAGTTGTGTCTTGGGTACCACCGCAGTGGGTACACCTAAACGTTCTGCACGCACCAGAGCGTATGCATCAGCCTTGTTGCTGAGTACTAAGGCGCATTTGATGTGCTCTGAATCGGCGAAATACTTGATAAGATTCTCACAGTTGGAGCCGCTTCCTGACACAAAAATGGCAATATTAATCATATTTTATTCTGGGTTTAAAAGGTTAAATGGGAGGACTTCTAATAGTATTTCTACAAGACGAGGAACTGCATACTGGTTGATATCTTCCTCGCGAATCCAAAAGAGGCCGTCTGGCAACAATGGGCGTACTTCAGGTTCCCATAGCCAGAAATCAGCATATAGTACACGATGGGTCAATACATGTTTGATACCTTGACGTATCAATTTTGCATCGGCAGGAACGGTTTCCGTCAGCCATGGTTCGTAGAGTCCCTGCCAGATGTCTCCTCTCGGACGGCGTCGGATGGCTGTTTCACCTTTATACCTTATATATATATAAGAAAGACGACGCTCCTTTATCTTGAGGGTCTTTTGTTTAACAGGCAACTCTCCTACTTTTCCCAGTCTCAATGCCGTACAGGATTCTGCCAACGGACATTGAATACATAATGGATTAGATGGTGTACACTGGATTGCACCGAAGTCCATCATTGCCTGATTGTACAAGGAACTAAGAGTATCATTGTTCGCCATTCCTGTAGGCAACAAATCTTGCGCCAATGCCGCAAATTCTTTTTTGCCTTCAGTGGAGTTAATAGGCGTGCTAATGCCAAAATAACGTGCTAAGACGCGATAGACATTTCCGTCAACTACAGCGACAGGCAAACCATAGGCGATGCTTCCTATAGCTGCCGCAGTATAGTCGCCAACCCCTTTCAGCGTACGAAGTCCAGCAATTGTCGTAGGAAAGCCTCCAAGTTCAACAATCTGTTTGGCTGCCTGATGCAGATGACGGGCACGACTATAATAGCCCAGTCCCTGCCATTCACGCAAAACTTCGTCCTCTGTTGCTGCTGCCAGGTGGTTAACTGATGGCCAACGGTGTATAAACCGCTCCCAATAAGGACGTCCTTGGTCTATGCGCGTTTGCTGGAGAATAACCTCCGAAAGCCAGATGGCATAGGGGTCATTAGTCTCACGCCAAGGCAAGGCTCGTCCGTTCTCGTGGAACCAATTTAATATCGTTGTACTAAAGAGCATCTGTTATTTGTTGATAGATACGCAGGTTAAATTCATTGGCTTCGGCATATGCATACTCCATGATTTCTGAAATCAGTTCTTCATAAGGTGGTACATTCTGCTCGTCCAACCAGAAAACAAATTCTATGGGAAGGCCGGTTGGTGTTGCATCGAGTTGGTGTACCATGATCATATTATCCTTCAACACCCTTGGATGCTTCTTGAGCCACTGTTCCATATGCTGGCGATAGCGTGTAAGGTTTACTGTACCGTCATCCCCTTTGACAATGGAATGGAAGTTGATATAGAATTTTCGAACAACCTTTCGTCCCTTGTTTTCCTTCATACCTTTCCAGTTCTGGAATGAACCGTCCACCAATGCTTGGGGGGATATGGTGATGATAGTATTGTCGAAGTTGCGCACTTTGACAGTGGTCAGCATGATTTCTTCCACTATTCCGTCTATACCTGCCTGAGGCACTGTAATTCGGTTGCCTATTTCCAGCATGTTGTTCGATGTCAGACGAATGCCTGCTACAAGCCCCTTGATGGTGTCTTGAAAAGCCAGCATCAGGATTGCTGATGCAGCACCCAGTCCGGCTATAAGTGTCGATGGGTCTTTGTTGACGATGATGGCAATGACAATAATGACGGCAATGAAAACAAGAATGATTTTCAGAACACTGATAAACGAATTCAAGTACTGCTGGTGGGGTACGTTATGATGCTCTCCTAATGACCGGAACGAGTTGGCAAAGCTGATAAGCAGCCATGTGGCCATGATGGTGATATAAATGGCTGTAATCCTGTGAACAATGCTATAGACTTTTGGATAGTCACCGAGCATAGAGGGCAAAAAATTCCATACTAAGGCAGAGGGTATGATGACACACACTACCACAAGAAGAATGTATTTCGTAAATTTATTCATATTCACATAGTACTTTACATACACGATCTTGGAAAGCTTTGCCAGTTGCGTTTCGCATCACGCCTTGATTGATAATGGCAAAGCAGAGTTGATGGCCACCGGCTGTTGTGCAATAGCCTGCTAACGAGGAGATACCCGTTAGCGTTCCCGTTTTAGCATAGACGTTGCCTTGTGCCTTGGTACCTTTCATGCGGTCTTTCAGCGTTCCGTCAACACCTGCAACAGGCAATGCCGGTATCAGTGCCTGACTGATATCTGAAGAAAGCCATGCATAGCGCAGAAGTGCACAAAGTAGTTCTACTGACACATAATTGTATAAGGAGAGTCCTGAACCGTCTGCAACTTTATATGGATAGTGTCCCAGCCCCAATCTGGCAAAGAGCCGTTTGGTGACTTCACGGGCATCCTTGGCTCGTGCCAACCCCTTCTTAGCTGATGCTGCCGTTTGGTAGAACATCGACTCTGCATAGAAGTTGTCGCTCATCTTCAGCATGCGCTCCAATATTAATCCAATATTGTGCCTATATGTAGCCACCAGTTTTGCTTGTTGTGGAACGCGCCCTTCCGTGAGGCTTATTTGCTCCAAATTGATGCCCGCACGGGCAACTTCTTCTGCAAACGTCTGGAGGAAAATGTTCTTACGGCCAATAGACAATGCTGTAAGAAGTGGATTGTCGTCGTCCCAGCACCATCCTTCGCCGTAATCCTCAACCTCTTTCATTGTACGGTCTGCAATCAACAGACCGCGAATGCTGTCAATTTCCAGTTTCCTGACACAGTCTGCCAGGATAGCCACGTCATCAACAGTAAGCGAAGGGTCAAAACCTCCCACACAATAGATATTCCCAACAAGTGTACGGCCAGTAATATGTCCTGTGTAATAGATGTGAGTCTGATAATCGTACTTCGATCCCAGCTGGTCCAATGCTGTAATAGCCGTTACCAGTTTCATGCATGATGCAGGTCGCATCAGCTGCTTGTGATTATAGGTATATAGCGCAGAGTCGGCGTCAAGATCATACACCATTACTCCCACTTGCGATGTCTCAAACATGGGATCTGTGAGTAGCGAGTCAAGTCTGATACGTAGACTATCCTGCGCTAAAGCTACCGCATATACCCACGATATCACTAGAAATGTAAGTGCTTTTTTCTTCATAATTGCCTGCAAAGGTAGTGTAAACCTAGTAAATCGCAAAATAAATTAAACTTTATTTTGCATTTCGCCTGATT